>Ga0209542_10004368_pt1 | contig 29109 bp, 36 predicted proteins | sample RifCSPhighO2_01_FD_184028 | JGI IMG/M metagenome (GOLD analysis project Ga0209542, IMG submission 184028) | Soil microbial communities from Rifle, Colorado - Rifle CSP2_plank highO2_0.1 (SPAdes) (version 2) | ecosystem: Environmental > Terrestrial > Deep subsurface > Rock core/Sediment ... | reverse complement strand
CTATAGACTATATAGAGTCAACTAAATACAACAAAGGGCCTAATAATATTTCAGATCTCGGATTTAATTTATGGGTTGTAGATAAATTAACAGACGCAAATGGAATGTCTGGAGTACAAAATTCATCTTATAATGTTTATTATGCTTATAATGATGGTTATTATGATTATTATAAAAAAGAATTTAGAGGATTTAATAATGTAAATGAAATTAAACCAAATATAACTATAATCAAACATTCTTTCAATCAAAGCGATGGACTTAAAGGAAAAGAATATAAAACTGAAACATTTAGCGATAGTTCAACTCTATTTCAGAAGATAGAATATAAATGGAATGAAAATAAAAAGGGTAATTATTATAATCCTTTAGTTTCTAAGATTACTAACTATTTATACGACGGCTCTTATGATCTCCCTAAAATATCAGAAATAGAATATTCTTATGATAATTATGGAAATAAATTGTCAATAAATTATTTAGGAGATAATTCAACTAAAAGTGATGAAAGATATGAAAATTTTGAATATGTATATAACACAAGTGCTTGGATTTTAAACAAACAAAAACATTATCTTTTATATGATTATGATAATTCAACAAAAATAAAAGAAGAATTTTATAGATACGATAATTTAAGTTATGGAACCACTCCAATTAATGGCAGTTTAACTTGGAAAGAACAATGGTTAGATACCGGAAATCCAATTACACTATATAAATATGATAACTTTGGAAATTTAATAGAAGAAATTGATGCAAATGGACATAAAACAAAATATATTTATGGAATAGGAGATTTAACATATACATTTATAGAACAAATAATAAATTCAAAAAATCAAATAAGAGATTATAATTATGATTTAGGTACGGGTAATTTAGGATTTGAAACAGATGCAAATGGTTATATGACATTCTATGTTTATGATGCTTTTGGAAGAATAACAAGAAAAGTATTACCTTATGATATTCTCGTTGATCCAACTATTGAATATAATTATAGTTTAGATGGTACCCCACCCGAAAGTATTAGGATATCAAAGAGGGAGATTAGTGATGATCCATCAACCTTAGACTCATATTATTTCTATGATGGTTTAGGTAATTTAATACAGATGAAAACAGAAGCTGAAAATTCAAAACAAATTATAAGCGACGTATATTATGATCAATTAAATAGGGTTATAAAGAAAAGTAACCCCTATTTTTCAGCAACTAGCAATTCTTATTCTTCGCCAAACTCTTCTATAGGAAAAGTAACTTACAATTATGATCCCCTCTCTAGAATTACTTTAATAAAAAACCCAGACAATACTGTGAAAAATATTTCTTTTGACCATTGGAAAATTACACAATACGATGAAAATAATCATAAAAAAATTTACTATATTGATGCTTACGATCAAATAACAAAAGTTTTAGAATATAATGGTGATAATTACTTTACAACAAAATATGCATATGATACTTTAAGTAATATAATTCAAATAAATGATTCCTATGGAAATGTTTTGAATTATCGATATGATAGTCTAGGAAGAAAAATAAAATCAGAGGACCTGGATGCTGGAAATTGGACTTATTTTTATGATAAAGTTGGGAATTTAATAAAACAAGTAGATAATAGAAATATTTCTATAGTAATGGTTTATGATGAATTAAATAGAATATTATCAAAAAATAGTTCTTCAGAAAATATTACTTATAAATATGACTCAAACTTAAATGGAACTTTATCAGAAATCAACGACCCGCAATTTACTATGAAATATACTTACGATAACCGTCTTAGAAAAATATCTGAAACCAAAATAATTGATGGAAGAAGTTTTATTAGTAATTGGAATTATGACGCAATGGATAGGGTTATATCAAAAATTTTGCCTAATGGAGAAAATATTACAAATACATATAATCCGCAGGGAAATGTAGAAACAATTAATGGAATTTTAACAAACATTGATTATAATGAAGTTGGTAAACTAACAAATAGGGTTTACGCTAATTCCATAGGAGTGGCATTTACCTATAATTTGAATAATTTTAGATTAACCAAATTAGAAAATACTTTATTACCCCAGAGATTAAATTATTCGTATGACAACGTTGGTAATATAAAAGAGATTAATGATATATCCTTGAATGAGAAGTATAAAATGAACTATGATGACATAGACAGATTAATTTATGCTGATAGGTATGATCTAAGTGTCGGAAATTATATATTTAAAGAAAATTATACTTACGATGCTATCGGAAATATGTTAAAATTAATTTCAGATGCGGAAAATTTAACATATTTTTACAGTAAAATTTTACATTCTCCAATTAGTATATTTTCTACAAAATCATCAAGTAATATTTCAATTAATGATACTAATAAATTTATAATAAAAAATTCAACTAATTCGAACGTTGCGTGGCTTGGTAATCTAGGAGATATTGTATTAAAAGGAACTTGTTTTATTAATGCAAATTGTATTGCTCCAAGTAACTCATTTATTGTAAAAGATGCTTCTGGAGGAACTGTTGCTTATATTAATAATACCGGAAGTTTATGTATAGAAACAGGAGATTGTTCAGATTTAAGTGCAAGTTGTAATGCACCAAGTAATTCGTTTATTGTTAAAAATAATACCGATGGAACTGTAATTTATATAGATTCAACAGGAGATTTATGTTTAACTGGAAGTTTAATTGAAAATGGAAATCCATAAAGGAGGAACAAAAAATGGAAAAAGACGTTAGATATCAAAACATAGAAAATAGAAAAAAAGGTGTTTTGAGCAGAAATTCAATCTTAAAACTTCATTTTTCCAAAATTTTCATGCTTAACCTAGCGATAGCTATGTCATTTTTACTTATTTTTTCAATGAATGTCAATGCAGGAGATGTTATTGTAAAGGAAGGAAGCATAAATGCAAGTTCTACATCTTACTTTTTAGGAGATTTAACATCCAGAAACATAACTTTAACACAAGGTGGTTTTAAATCTTCTGCAACAACATCTAATCAAAACTTCATCTTTGAAGATACGGTAGGAAATGATTATGTGGATATTTATTGCAGGGATACGAGTGGAACAGATTTATGTGAGTTTAGAAGTGGTTTATATGTAAGTGGAAGTAATTTATGGGTTACAAATAGTATAATTTCAAGAGGAAACATTTACGATGATGCTGGAAATACAGTTGAAATATTAGATAATGTTACAATATCTGGAAATTTAACTGTTTCTGGAAATCTGACAATACCAAATTTAGTTAGTTGTGATGTAAAGACAGGGGCTAGTGGCAACTTCTATTGTGGAACAGACGCAAGTGGTGGTTCTTCAGATAACCCCTGGCAATTTGGAAGCAATACAATTTACAACAACACAGCCAATGTTAAGCTTGGAATAGGAACAAATTCACCAGGTGTTACTTTACATTCATCAGTTGATGGAAGTTCAGTTTCTACTCCAGCTACTGGAACTGGATTGGCAATTACAAATAGTGGAACTACAACAAACAATGCATTTATGACAATTCAATCAGGAGCAACTGGTTATGCTGGCATTCAATTTGGTGATAATGCAGATAATGATCAAGCAGTTGTTGAATTTCTAAATGGAGCTAGTGGAAGATTTATGAGATTTTCAGTAATTGGTGAAAAGATGAGAATAACAGATACAGGTTATGTTGGAATTGGAGATTCTAGTCCCTCATATCAACTAGAATTATCAACAGACTCGGCTGCTAAACCATCTACAAATACATGGACTATTTCAAGTGATGAAAGGTTAAAGCAAAATATGAATGGTTTTATACATGGCTTAGATGCACTTAACCTCATAAATCCAATAACATACAGATATAAAAACATAAGTAATCTACCAACTGAAGAAATAAATGTTGGAATTGGGGCAGGTGCTTTATCTTCATCAAGTGAGACAACTTTTAATGATCCAACTTTCTTTAATTCAATATCTGAATTCGAGATGGAAGACGAAAATGGTGTATTAACGACATATAAAGGATTTAACTCGCATATCTTAACTTACTTATTAATAAATGCTGTTAAAGAGTTGGATAAAACATCTGTTAAATCGAGTTCAAATGGAGATGTTGCGATTGCCGGAAATTTAGAAACTGCTGGAAGCGTTGAAACAAGTGGAGATTTAGTTGTAGAAGGAAATGTAGAAAGTAATGGAAATGTTAGTGTAAATGGAAGTGTTGAAGCAGACACATATCTTACGAATGGAACAGACTATGCAGAAGTTGTTACAAAACTAAATCCAAAAGAAAGCATACATTCTGGGGATATTGTAGGAATCTTTAATGGAAAAGCAAGTAAAAATACATTAAATGCACATGGGTATTACATTGTAAGCGGAGAAAGTGCTGGTATAATTGGGGGATCATCTGAAAACATGCTTAAAAGTGATTTTACAACTAGCAAAGAAATCCCTGTAGCTTTTGTAGGTCAAATTAAAGCCAGAGTAAAAGGAGTTTGTAATGCTGGTAATTGGGTAATCCATTCTGGAGATAATGACGGAAGTGGAAAATGCATTGATATTAAAGAACAAACTGATTTAGCATCTGCTTTAACATACATGGAACAAAAAGTAGGGATAGCATGGGAAAGTAAGTCTACAGAAGAAATAGGATTAATAAACGTAGCTGTTGGAAGATAAAAATTTGGACGAAAAGCTTAAATACTATTTAGTATTAGTAGTAGTAGCAGGTAAGACCTAAAATGCTAGTGTACCTTGAGGTGCACGCAAAAGTGCTTTTAGGTGCTGCTAATCTTTTAAAATTCTACCACGTGTGATAAATTTCTTGTTCTAGCTTTACAATGTTGATAAATGAGTTGTTATTATGCTCAAATTTCTGAAAACAAGCCCAGGATAATATATCAGCAAATTGTAATCCATCCCAAGAATGAGAATAGCTATGATAAATCTTAATTTCACCCATATTTTCCTTTTCCTTTAATATCTTTAGTAAATAATTATTAAAATCCCCTTGAAGCAATTGTTTTCCTTTTGATTTATCTATTCTTATCTCTATATCCATATTGCTAAGAGGAATTTGCTTGGCAAGTTTTCCTGCAACATAATTATACAATTTGTGCTTATTATTTTTTAAATATTCGCTTATTATTTCCTTTTTTTCTAAAATAATATAAAATACTTTTGCATTTTTAATTTCATTAAGTTCTTTTAACATATGCTCAATAAGAGTTTTAGAAGATTTATTCGCTTTTATTTCAATGGTCTTTTTAAGTACTTTCTTAAACTTGTTTCTCCTCATATTTTTTATTATTCTTTTTAGATCTTTAGGATTATCAACAAGTAAAGAAGCAATTACCATATATTTAGAACCTTTTAATCCTAAATCCCCGCTTTCGTCAATATATAAATACTTAAACATATTTTTGGTTGATTGATAATATTTATTAAACTTTTGTAAAAGAAGGTTCAATGAGAACCTTCTAATACTTTCTTTATGTAGTTTACTGGTTTTATTTCAGAGATAATTGTTTGCTGAATAAACCATTTCTTGTCTTCACTTAACCCCATTCTTGTCTCTATTATGGGTGTCTTGTTTTTAGTTATTTGTTTTTCTTTTGTTTCTTCTGTCATTTTATTTTCCTCCTAATTGTTTTTTAAAATTCCTCTTTTTAGTATGAGAAAGATTAATTATAGGTGAAATAGGATATCTATTATGTCGGAATATATCTTTGTTTTCTGGGTGCTTTTTTGTAATTAAAGGGCGATTTAACCTTCTTTTAGAAATTGACGGTTGCCCATAACCTATTTTAATATATTTATCAATTACCTCAGAAATTTCAAATCTCGTGTAAGTTGTATAGTATTTTTCATATTTTTTCTTAAGATATTTATTCGTTACAACAAAAAACCAATTTTTTTCATAATTCTTATTTAATAATTTAACTTTATTCTCAATAAACCTTTTTGGTTTCTTTAATGTTTCGCCAGTTTCTACTTCAATTGCTATTTCCTTATCTTTAGCAATAAAAACAATATCTGGTTTTGTAGTTTCGTACAAGTAAACTTTCTTCGTAAACTTTTTTAGATAAATCTCAATATCCTTGATTAAAAAGAAATGTGCTAAGCTCTCATTAAATCTTGGTTTTAATAAATAATCTTTCTGCACTTTTTCACAAATAGATACGTGAGCAGAAATAAAATATCCCTTATCTGTTAGGAATTTTATTTCGTCCTCATTTAGTTCTTTTTTTGAAAAGAAGCCTTTTTGCTCATCAACCTTAATATTAACAATTTTCTGCTTTTTAGTTCGTTTAGGTTTAACATTTACTTTAATTAAGTCATCTGGTTTGGTTGTAACTAATTTATATTCATCATCGGAAGGAATTACTTTTAATTCAGAATGTTCATTTTCTATTATAATTAAACCCTCGCCAACGCCAGCTGTTAATAATTTTGTTCTTTCTAAATTACTTAATTGGAATAATCTAACTAAATCATCAATAACCGCTGGTTGTTGCCCCAGTAATATTTTATATGAAATATTGCTTAAGATTGCATTGCCTGCATTTGACTTAAGTAAATCCTGAACATCTTGGGTTATCAACAACAATCCCAAGTTAAACTTCCTGCAAGTTTTCACAATTTCAAATAAATAATTGCTATCCTCAACTCTTGAGAGTAAACTCCAAGCTTCATCAACTAAAAGAATTTTTCTTTCTTTATCCTGCTTCATCTTCGAATAAATATAATCCAAAATTAAGAACATTACAACTGGTTTTACTTGTTTTGGCATTTCTCCAATATTAAAGCACACAAACCCATTTTTGAAATTAATTTTAGTTTGTTTATTTAAGAATGAAAAAACTCCATCAACATACATGCTTAACCTGTTAATTAAACTCCTATAAGTTTCCTTTTCAATTATAGTGGTGTTTTTAGATAAACTTTCTAAAATATTTAGTAAATCCTTTAATATTGGAGGTTCATGATTCCATGTTTTAGGATCATTTGTAATGCCTTTTTTAGAATAAGTTAATGTTAATGCTTTATCAATAACTGCTTTTTGTATTTCTGATAAGTTTCCGAGCATAACCTGAAATAAGTCCATTAAACTTAATCTTTTTTCAGCATAATCATGTTCCATTAAGTCTAAAGGGTTAATAATTGTTTCAGAATCACGAGAAATCGTTATTAATTCACCGTTAAATTCCTTTACCAAGTTAACGTATTCTGACTGGGGGTCTATGACCATAACCTTTGTATTATTCATTAAATGCTTCATAATAAGCAATTTAGCTGTAACTGATTTACCTGCTCCAGAAGTTGCTAATATTATTCCATTAGCATTTTTTAAGTTAAAAACATCTTTTATTATGGGAATATCATTTTTATTTAACCCAAATAAAACTCCTTTTTCATCTATTTTTAAAAATTGAGAAGTAAATGGAAAAAATGAGCTTAAAGCTTCTGTTGTTATATTTCTCTTTATATTTAAAACATTATCAGCTAATGGCGTTACTGATTTAAGGCCTTGTAACATTCTGAACAGAGGTATTTTAGGAATGATTAATAAAGAATTTAACTCAGATTCCACTTTTTTAGTAAGTAAATCTAAATCATTTTTATTATCAGCCTTACAATTAATATACAACGAAACGTTAAATAATTTCTCATTGCCTTTTTGTAATTCCTCGAGTATTTTTTTAGTGTCTTTATATTTAATGTCTAAGCTAGGATTTATCATTCCTTTTTTCTCTAAAGCATACAAATCTGCCCTCTGTTTTTGTAATTCTTTGTTTAAGGTAATCATTGTTGTAGCAATTGGAAAAGGTTCAATAAATAAAGACAAATTAAAATCCCCCTTACATGTAATTATTTTATCAAGAAAACCGTTTTCAACTAATCTAGGATAGCCATTTGCTGTAATTATTCTGTTAAACTTATCATTAATCTTCAAGTAATCTGGATAATTTTCTATAATTTTTGGGGCTATTTTATAATAAAAATAATCTTTTTTATCTATACTCTTGTCTTCTTCTAATTTGTCTACAACATCTTTACTAAAAAAGTTAATTAGTAATTGCTCTATTTCTTTGTTATTCAGCCTTGAGGAAATAAGATTTAATTCAGTTAATCTTTCTTGGCATATCCTAACTTGAATATCTAAATCATGATTATTGGATTTTGGAATTATTAAATAGAAATCCCGATTCATTGCCTTGTTTTCTTTTATAATTGAGTTTAAATGTGCAATATGCTTATCATTAACCCTCTTGTAATATTCATTTAATTCTAAATCATTTGTAGAAACTAAAATTTGTATTCCAAACTCAAGAGAATTAAGGAATTTCTGAAATGTTTTTATTGTAACTTCTTTTTCTTGGTCATTCATTATTGAGAAATTAATCGGATTTAATTTTAATATCGCAATTTCGTTAATTTTATCAATATTAATAAGATTTTTCATAACATCCATGCTTAATGTTATTTTTCTTGACTTCAGCCAATACCAAGAGTCTTTTATTTTACTTGCAAGATTAAAAAACATGAATAATGAAGCAAAGATTATAATAATTAAAGATAAAAATATTTTAGATGATAATTCCAAATTACTTTTTAATATTAAGGCTAGAAATGGTAAAAATATTATAGCATAAACTAACTGGGAAAATGTAAGGTTAAATATTATTTTTTCCTTATACTCTAATTCTTGTGGTATTTCATATGCCATTTTAGGTTATTGTTTTTAAAAATGATACAATGTTATTATTCATTGCAAGATTGGTTGACTTTGAGATTATGAACAAGATTAATATCGTATTAAGTAAAATAATTAAAACAAAACTAGTTATCATCACTAAAATCTTGTAATTTGTGAATAATTCTATGTTTAGCAACTGAGAACCCATCAGCAATATCAAAGAATCTATAAATGGGATGAATAGTATTATCCCAATTGCGTTGATTATTAATTTTCCATAAGATTTTAGGGGCTCAAAAAAATAAAGAAATAAGCCTAGGGGAAATAGGATTAATCCAAACATCACAAATAAATATCTAAATGATAAGTTTACTATCATAATTAGCAATACAATTAAGTAAACAAATGTAAGAGATAATTCTATTCCAAGATTAGAAAAACTATCTAAACTCAATGTAAAAAAACTATTTGGAATTAGATTTAATATGCCAGATGTCAAAGATGAACTTAGTTCTAAAGACCATGAATAAACATAATAGGATACATTGATTAAAATTATCATTATTACACTATTTCTTATCCATGTTTTTGCGTTTTCTCTCTTTACAATATCATAACCAGAGATCATAAAATTAAATCCAGAGTAAAGCAACAATAAAGCGAATAATGAAGAGATTACATAAACTATTATTTTCCAGAATTTTATTAATGGATCGATATTAACATTCGCTGTTAATAGTTTATTAATTAGAGAGAGAAAGGGTTGTAATGTGGAATTAATTAAATCCCGTATGAATAAAGATATTTTATTTATTATGCAAGTTGCTATCTCACTTAATTTACACTCTGGTTCTTCTTCCTCATCGTCTAATGCATTAACCAAAGGGAGAAGTAACATTAATATAACTAGTAAAATTGCTATTTTTTTCATGAATTTCTCCTAATTTAGCTAAGCAAGAAAGTAATGAATAATGGTGTAGCCCAAATTATCGCTAATCCGATTACAACGTAGGTTGCTATATTCTTTGAGTTGTCTCTCTTCTTAATGTCACTGCCAGCAGTCATATAACTAATCCCAGAAAATAACAGCATTATGGCTGCAATAACTGTTGCTGAATACTTAATTAAATTATACATCTTTGTTACTGGCTCCAACATTGAATCAAAATTAGCCTTATCTTCATCGCTAATTGGATCATCTAGATTTACTGCAACTACCGTTCCAATTAATAACAGACTAAAGATAACTAAACTAATTAATTGTCTCATTTTTCTCCCCTAATTTTTTCTTCATTTCCTTCTCGTAAGCTTCTTTTAAAATTACCATCCATTCTGGTAACCCTTCTAATTTTTGTTTTTCCATGTTTTTCCCCTCAATGAGAGATAATGCTAGGAAAAGTATTTATATCACTAGGAGAAAAAAACATTAGAAAAAACCATATGAAAAAGAATAGAAAAGATTGTATGTTTTCTCGAAATATTTATATAATAAGAGTATTAATAAAGTATTAAATATTTACTATGATTCGGAGTTTAATAAATGATAAAATTAATACCAAAAGGGTGCATTACAAACTAAGATGAAATATTTATTCGTTATAACCGGAATTGGATTAGGACATGCAAAGTTATATGGTATAAAGAATAATTTTAAGTATGCGGAGAAATTATACAAACTAAGATGAAATATTTATTCGTTATAACCGGAATTGGATTAGGACATGCCACTAGAGAAGATTCCATAATCACAGAGATATTAAATAAGGACAAAAATGCCAAGATACATATTGCAACTTTCGGAACAGCTTATAATTATTTTAAGAAAAGATTTCCCTTAACTTTGTTAGAAGGACAGAAATTCTCAGACACAACTCCAAACATAAATACATTTAAAGTTTTCATGTCAAATTTAAATTATCCTAAGATTTATTTTAAAAACATAAAGATAATAAAAGAGGTTATTAAAAAATTTGATCCAGATGTTGTTATTGTAGATGCTCAGCCAGAAGGGACAGCAGCTGCAAAAGACATGAATAAAAAAATTGTTTTCATTTACAATTTAGATTTGGATGAAATAAATTATGATAAAAATTTTGGTGTATATACCTGGTTCTTGATTAAATCATTGAAGTTTAATTATAAAAACGCAGATAAGATTATTATCCCAGTGTTAACCCAAACTCCAAGAATAGAAGGAAAAAAATACTATGTTAATCCAATAGTAAGAGAGCATCCGGCGAGATTAGCAGATGAAGTTACATTAATGAGAGAGTTAGGATTTGAAAAACGCCCAATCTTAGTTACAATTGGCGGGAGTAAATTTGGAATGCGTTTAATTAAGAATATCATACAAGTTGCAAGATATTATGATGAACAATTTGTTGTTTTTGGGTTAAATCTAAAGCCTACAGCAAAAAATGTTGTATGTTTGCCAATAAAGAATAATTTCTTGGAGTATTTAAAGATAAGCAAAGCAGTCATAACATTAGCAGGGCATTCTACTTTATCCGAAATATTATTTTACAAGAAAGCTGCATTAGTATTTGCAATTTCAAATTATATAGAGCAATATCAGAATATACAATTGATTAAGGATGTAGCAATGATAGGAGATTTAGAAAATATATCTTTAATAGATCTAAGAAATACATTAAATGAATTCTTTAAAAAAATAGATAATTATGAGAGAAAAATACGCGAGAAGAAATTTTTGATTAATGGCGCATTTCAAGCAGCTAACATCATTGTACAAGAACTATCCACACAACAAGACCAAGAAGAAAATAAATAAAGTATCCTTGCGGAATTTCTAATTTTCCTATCTTAACCCATTTATGCCAATAAACTTTTCTCGGATTAAAATCTTTAAATGGAAAAGCTGGATTGACAACAAACCACAAAAAATCTTCTAAAATTGCACCCCAAAAATAACCTGTTAATAAAACACCAAACAAACTTGAGTTCCATCCATATATAACTAATGGCAAAGCAAGGAACATCGGAATCATTATCATCCAGCTCCAAAAATGATAAGCTGTTATCCCTTTAATAAACCACAAATCTTTCTTCATCTTCCATCCAACTGATTTAGAAGCCCAGCCATTTTTTCCTTCTATGTAAGCTTCCCAGAAAGCAATACTTACAAATATTAGCAAGATATATATTAAAATTAATAAATAATTCATAAAATTAAATTATACTTTAGATATTTAAACCTTATGAAAAGGTATTTAAATAAGATACTAGTATAAAATTATATATGAAAAAAAGAGGGTTTGGTAAAGGTGTTGTATTTTTTATGCTGTTAATATTTTTTGCGGTGATTTATTACTTATTTAAGAAATTTGCAGTAGTATATTTAATAAATATATTACCAGTGGAGTATACAAAAAACCTAGAGAACTTATTAATATTTATTGCAATTGTGGTGTTAAATTACTTTTTTGTTGGATTAAGTTCTAACATATTAAAAGGCTATTTAGAATCAAGGGGGGATAAAAGAGATATCAAGTTATTTGTATCTGTTTACAAGTATTTTATGTGGTTCTTTGTTATTTTTATAACATTATCAGTTTTATTTAAACAAATAGGGTCATTAATAACAAGCATAGGGTTAATTGGTTTTGGAATAACATTAGCTCTGCAAAAGCCAATATTGAATTTTGTTGGCTGGTTAAATATAATATTTGGCAAAACATACAAAATTGGGGACATTGTACAAATAAACAACATTAACGGGCAGGTTTATGACGTTACTGTTATGCAGACTTACTTGTCTGAACTAAATATAGATGGTGATCACACTGGAAAATCTGTTTCTGTCCCAAATGAGTTTGTTTTAACAAGCGCAATAACAAATTATACTAAAGGAAGTAGTTATATGTGGGATGAGATTAATATTTATTTAACTTATAAGAGTAACTTAAGAAAAGCCGTAAAAATAGTTGAAAAGATAACAAAAGAAGTTTCAAATAGATATATGGGGGGTAATTTACCGAAGACAATTAAGCCAGGTTATGAAAAACCAGTTTCAAGGCTAAGCATTTACGACAAAGGAGCTCGCATAAAGATAAGATACTTTGTTGATTTTAATATCGGAAACGATATTAAAACAGAACTAAGCTCAAAGATATTAGAAGAGCTGAATAAGCACAAAGATATTAGTTTAGGAAAAACAGAAAGTATTGTATAAGCGCTCGAGAGGGGATTTGAACCCCCGACCTAAAGGTTAGGAACCTTTTGCGCTCTCTGAAAAAATTTATCCAGGCTGCGCTACTCGAGCTTAAAGAAAATTCTTAATTTGTTTGGTTATAAAAGTTTTTATTTAGAAATTTGCAATAAAGATTTTAATGCTGAAGGCAATTCTTTAATATTACTAGAGGGATCAAAATGTCCTTTATTATGCTCTATAATAATGTTAGAATTTAATCTCTCTTTAAATATTTCTTTTTCTTTAAGTGAAACAAAAGGATCGTTGTCAGAGAAGATACTTACAAACTTATTTGTGTGAACAATAACTTTATTAAAATTAATTTCTTTTTCAATCCATGGTCTCGCAATTTCTAGTGTTCCTTCTTCTTCTAGTCTTTTTTTGTCTAAATGCATAAATGGAGCAATAAGCACAACCCCACCAATTTTAATATTTAAATCAAGTCTTTCTAAATACCTTAAAATCGTCTGACATCCAATACTATGCCCAATAAGATAAGTTTCCTTATTAGGGTTCTTAATAACCTCATTTAGTTTACCTACCCATGAATTTATTTCAGGCGTTCCTGGATGTGGCATCTTTGGAGCTGTAACATTAAATTCTTTTTCTTCTAATTTTTTCTTTAACCATCTGTGCATTGGCTCTTCAGGACTTCCATCCCATCCATGAACAATAATAACTCTTTTCATAATCTCAAAACAGCCTTTCCTTCCTTAAACACAGTTATTTTTCCACCAGATCTACTAACGACAATAGCAATACAACTAACCTCGCTTGTTAATGCAGCGCAGCTTCTATGTCTTGTACCATAACCATAACTTAAATTTGTTTTTTTTGTATCAACATCTAAATAAGTTCCGCAGCTTATTATTGTTCCATCATTGTGGATAATAAAAGCCCCATCTAACTGAGAAAATTCTTTTATTGTCTCTCTCAACATCGGATCTAGAACGTTCTTTGAAGTATCTGGATATGAAGTAAAAGGATTTATTATTAATTGCTTAGTATAGCTCAATATTTCACTTTTATCTCCAATAATGAAGGCAGTTCCCACTTTCTTTTCTTCTCTTCCTTCTTGAGCTAATTCCAATGCAATATCCAATAAAGTTTCCATGACATTTGGATTGACGTTCTCAGCGAGATGATGGGTGCTTATATTAAATAATATTTTATCAACTTCAAAGACGAACATTAAAGATTTATAACCCATTCCAACGCTTCCATCAATTACACATACAACTAAGTCTCCTTTTTCTAAGTATTTTTTACCAATAGCTTCCATTAAAAGTTCTTTTACCGGGATTACGCTGCCATCTGTTGTTTTCTTGATTTTTGTAAAATAATTTTGTTTTGCAAATGTTGATTTGTTGACTCTTTTAAATATTGTAACAGAAACATCAAGATAAGGACTGCCATCTGTGAGATTATTATCTGTTTTCCTTTGCTCTATAGAAATAATCCCATTAGCACCAATATCATGAGCAACTTTTGTGGCTGCTAAACCTACAATTTCTTCTACTTTTTGGTCAACCATATCTATAAAATTACATAAGTTGCTTAAATACTTTTTTATTATAAAATTTCTACAAGATATTGTATTTTTCTTAATAAGATATACAACTAATAATTACTTATTTTTAGAATTTTTGCTGTTTCCTTTAGATTTATCTAAGCTTTTATCTTTAATTCTTTCCCAGAATCTAATAGATTAATTAAATGTTTTCCTGGAAATGATTTTTTATGTATCCTTATTTCAGCTTTCTTTCCTGTATTTGCTGTAAAAATTCTTTCACCATCAATATAAAAATCAACTTTTTTATTAGAATAATTGCTATCAAAATAAAACCTTATAAATTTGCCATCTTCATGAATTTTATATGGTATTTCTTCTTCACTTGATTCTTTGATCTCATTTAATTCTTTAACAGTTAATTTAATTCCTAATTTCTTTTCTAGTTCATCAATTGTTTTTCCTTCTTTTCCAATAATTCTTGCAATATTATGTTCAGGAAGATAAATAATAGCTTGGTTATCTGAAACTAATTCTGCCTTGACATCAAATCCATATTTATACAATTCATTTTCAATTTGTTTAGCTGCATATTTAAATAATGGCTTGGATTTATTTTCAGCAGCTACAGGAACAACAATTGTTTCTTCTCCGTAACTATAAATTTCATATTCTAATTTACCGGTTTCAAAATCTTTTACCTCGACTATTGGCCTTGCTAAATCTGCCTCAGTCATTCCAGAAGGAACTTTAACAGTCATTGTAACATTAAAAACTTTATATGGCATACCATTTTTAATAAATATAACAGTATCAATAACATGAGGGATAACACCCAATTCAGTTTTTCCAATAAATCTTTGAATAGCATCTATTGGGTTTGTTGCATGTACAACTCCAACTAAGCCAATTCCACTTAGTCTTAGATCTGCAAATAACCTAAAATCCTCTATGTTTCTCATTTCATCAAAAATCGTGTAATCTGGTCTTGTTAATAATAAAATATCATGAATTTCTTGTGGGCTTCCATGTGAAATTGCATACTGGGTTACATCATCTGACAAATCTAAATCTCTTGGAGCTTCAATTGTTTTAACTGTTTTGTTTTGAGCAACAAAAGATTCTGCTAACGCTGTTGCGAATGTTGATTTTCCTGTACCTGGGCTTCCTGCAATTAAAATTCCTTCTGCTTGCTCGCTTATTCTATTAGTTAATTTCTCGCTTAATTTGTAATCTTGTAATTTTAATTTTTTAATAGGGCGAACGGCTGTAATTTCATAAGCATCTGATAATGGAGGCCTTGTAATAACAATTCTATAATTTTCCAATTGTATTATTGTACTCCCTCTTCTTTCAATTTCAATAAATCCTTCACTTCTCATCTTAGCTTCTTCAACAATTTCTTTAGCTAAACTTTTAACTTGCTCGTTAGTTAATTTTTTATCTGATAAATGAACAAGTTTCCAGTTTCCAGGCATACCTTTTTTAGCATAAGGTCTAATATTCTCACGTAAATGCACACTCATTGTTTCTTTATCAAAATATTTTTCTAAAGCTAGCTTCTTGTGTTTTATTATTGGCTCTATGTAGACTATATTTATTCCCTTAGCTTCTCCAACTTTGCTTTGAACTTTGTCTCCAGTAATTAAAGTAGCCCCTTCATCCCATGCTAATTCTCTTATTAAAGAATCAATTTCTCCTAAAGAAGCATGTTTTATTTCAACTGCGCTTGGCCTTCTTCCTTTAAAAGAAAAGATAAAATTTAATTTCTTGCTTAAATCTCTTAATTTTTTAATTTCATCTAATCCAAGATTTCCTATTTCTCTTCCAAGATTAGCTTGATGCTCTAATTCTGCCAATACAGCTTCATGAAGTATTAATTCATCTACTTGTAATTCTTTAGCTTCAAGTTTTTTTGAAACTAATCCTTCTATTATTATGCTAGTATCGGGCACTAATTTTTCTATTTTGTTTTCCATAATCTTTATAAACTCCTTAATTTTTATATTACATACTAGGTTAGAATTTAGTAAGCATAAGTTCTAGCCTAGTAAAGAATTAATGCTTTTTAAATTTATCTGATTCATATTTTTGTATTGTTTCTATGTAAAAATTCCTTAGATCTCCATCATGAACTTGAGCAATTTCTTCTAAACTTCCTTCTTGAAGTTCAATTTTTTGTAATAATTCATATTTTGTGTTTTTAAGATCTACAAAACTTTCTTTATTGGTAAATTGAAACATAAATATATAATGTTTGTAGGCTAATGTTCTAGTTGTCATATTAATAATATTAAAGAAAATTATTTAAAATGTTCTATGTGTTGACAAAATTAGTTTTTTCCTTTGCAAAAAACACAGATTGCATGAGAATTTGAGAGTAAATAAAATTTATATTCTTCCGTTTTTCTTATAAATTAAGTAAGTATATTGTTTAATATCACCCTCTTTTGTTAACCTAACAAGACCAGCGTATTCTTGACCCATCCACTCTTTAGCAAGGTCTTTCAAAGAAGTTACTGTGGATATTAATTCATACGTTTCATGTTCAACCCCACTAGAAAAAGAGTGAGAACAGAATGGTTCACCAAATCTTTCATGAATCTTATCTTGTCCAAAGTTATCAACGCATAAGATAGTATCTATGATATTTAAATCAGTAGGTAATTCAAAATCGCTATGTCTAGTTCCTTCATATCTATTATAAGGTATTTTATTCTCTTCCAAAAAAGCAACTAATTCTAAAGCACTAGTTCCTTGTTTTTTTTGAAGACTTTTCATTTTATCCTAAACCTTCTCAAAAATAATTAGTATTTAAACCTTTCTAATTGTAACCACTTTAAAATAGTTTTTTGAAAGCGTACTTCAGGTGTTTTTGTTCTGATGTATTAAATATTTTACCCTAAAAAGATATATTTACCCTTGTCTTTATACACGATATTTCCCTCAAAAGTTTCTCCTTTGGAATATAATGGAGATTGATATGCTTGATTTAAAATAGAACTTAATTCACCTGCTGTTTGTTTATTATTTGAAGTAGGATAAGTTGCTTCCATAACATATTTTATTCCTGCAGTCTCTGCTTCTTTAGCTAATTCAATTAAATCAATTTCTCCTTTTAAATTTCTTACACCTTCAATTAAAGATAATTCCAATTGAGAAGGAGTTTGAGCAAGTTTCCTTATAGTAGGTAATTCTGCCTCAATTTCCTCTTTTGAAGCTTTACAATTAAAAAACCCATAAGCTTTACCACTTTTCATATCTTTAACAAGATTAAAGAGTATATAAACCTTTCTATTTGTCACTACTTATAAAATACAACAAAATGTTCTAATGTGGGGGCACGCTTCACCATGAAATGTTCTACGTGTTGACAATTTTATAGCAAAAAGCATTATTTTATATACGTTAATAATATATTGAACATAGGTGATATAATGTTTCGTGTATTTAGAAGCGAATGGTACGATAAAAAATTTGATGATTTAACGAAAGCCGAAAAAGAAAGAGTTAATAATTTTGAACAAAAACTTAAACAAGAACCTTATTTTGGCAAACCCTTAGGATATAAATTTTTTAGAGAGAAGAAATTTAATGGAAAGAGACTATTGTTTTTAGTATACGAAGATCTACAAGTAATATTTTTAGTGACAATTACAGATAAAAAAATACAGAAAGACGTTATAGACTTAATAAAGAGAAGTTTGGATAAGTATAAAGAGGTCATAGAAAAATTAACTAAAGATAATTAAATTTCTTTAATCTTTCCTTTTAATATATCCTTTATTCCAATCGCTATATCGTTTAGAAGTTCTTGGTCTATTTGTTTGTGTTTTTTTAATTCCAAATATTCTTTTTTTCTTACTCTAACCATTTCCATGTTATTATGATTATTATTCATATATTTAAAGATTTTGTTTTATGTATCACAATTTGCTAATTTTCCTTTGAATCTTTTTTGTTCTTGGTAATAATGTTTTCTACAGAGATAACTCCAGCCCCTGTTTTTGTATTTTCCCTTCAACAAAGAAGGGTAAACCTCCCTAAAAGCTTTATTTTTACATTCACCGTTATAATCACATCTTTTATTCATTTTCATGTTAGAGGCAAACTTCATTATAAAATGTTTATGTATTGACGGAATTGAAGAATTAAGTTAATTGTGCTTCTGTTAATGCTTTTTTATTCATAGTTTTACTAGCATCTAAAATTTCAACACCAATTAGTTTATCTTTATTATCAAAATCTAGGATTATATTATCATTCAATTCTATAGTTTTCCTAACTTCACCTTCTTTTATAGTATCTTCCATATAAATACAGGCTGCATCAACTTCCTTATCGTATTCAAATTTTATATTTTATATTATAGTTATTATCTTTATATAATTTTCTATTTCAATGAATTTAACTTTAATAGTTCTATTCTTAATCTCGCCAACTGCTTCTTTTCTATTTTCAAACGATTTCTTAACATAACTCGGGCGTTTTAAAATATACCCAACCTCTTGTTTTGTTACGCCTCTTTATTTCATTCTTTTTTCAGCGTGATCCGAATAAACAATTTCCATTAATTAAGATAAATTTCTTTTATTTATATTAATATCGTTTCGGTACATCGATATATAGAAGGACTGTGGGAGACGCACAATGTTTTCTGAGAATAATTCTTTGTAAGTTTAAAAATAAACCGAAACATTTATATACTAATGTTGCATTAATAAAACATATGTTGCAAAAAAGAAATGATTTAGAGATTATCGAATTGCTCAGAAGGGAGCCAAACCACATTAGACAGATAGCTAGTGTTCTTAATCTTATTCCATCAACAGTTATGAGAATTTTAAAAAATCTCCAAAAAGAAGGGATAATGGATTATAATAAAGAGGGAAAAAACAATAAATATTTTCTAAAAGAAACACCAGAAACGCACATATACATCCATATGGCGGAGTATTATAAGCTACTGAAGATTTTGCAAAATGTTCTATTGAGGAGGATTATAAAAGAACTTATTAAGTCTAGTAATGGTGAACTTATTGTTATTTATGGTAGTTATGCAAAAGGCAGCGCAACAAATGAAAGCGATATAGATATTTATGTAGAAACCAAAGATCAAAAATTAAAACAGGAACTACAAAAGATATCAGAAAAGATCAACATTGATATTGGCAAGATAGATAATAACTCTGCATTAGGAAAGGAAATAATTAAAAATCATATTATAATACAAAATCCTGAAAGATTTTACCAGATGATAAAATGATTAGAATAAAATTTATTGAACAACTAATTAAAGAAGAGAAAATCAAGATAGTTGAACCAAGCAAAGAGATAAGTAATTCGTACAATGAAAAATCTAGAAATTCCTTAAAAGCTGCAAGAATTTTATTGAAACAAGAGTTATTAGCAGAGGCCACATCAATGGCTTATTATGCAATGTATCATAAAGCGACTTCTTTGTTCTATCTCGCGGGAATAAAATGCGAGAATCACACAGCTACAATATTATTGCTAAAAGACTTGTTTAACATAAACAACAAGGAGATTTCAATCGCAAAAAAAGAAAGGATTGATAAACAGTATTATACAACATTTGCAATAAACAAAAGTCAAGTTTTAGAATCTATAAAAATTGCAGAAAAATTTATTGACGAACTTGATCTATTTATAGATAAAATAACTAATCAAGAAAAAAATAAGTTTAAGAATATATTTATTAAAGATTATTTTAAAAAATTATAATTTAAATGGTAATGTGGGAGACATGCAAAAAACCTTCATGTCAATGTATTGCTTAATTTTTATATCAATATTAAGGTTAAAATGAATTTTCAAGCTTTACGTTAATTAAATTTATTATAATTTTTTTATTTATATAAATATTCATTAAATTTATATAAACCATAAATAGCTCCAATTCTTGTCGCATCCAAAATTAATTCCAAACCTAAATTTATGGCACATCCAATAATTATTTCTTTTTTTGTAATTTCAGGGTTTTTTTTAATAACATCTTTTACATTAATATATGTAAAGTAAAAAGGAAGCCAAGTAGCTATATGTATATTTCCATATTTTTCTTTGAATTCTCTATTTCTTGCACTTCTTATAAAAATATCTTCAGATTTTCCATGTATAATATCATCTATAAATTTCATGATTAAAAAAATATTATATTATTTATAAACCTTTACATTCGTAACCACTCTAAAGAAGCATGTGGGAGACACACGAGAAACCCTGATTTAATTGTGTACTAACTATATATATTTATATGGTAATATGTAAAAATATATAGAACTTTTTATTAAGAACGAAAAGTTTATATATCAATTGATATATTGATTATTATGCAACAAATACTAAAAAGTCCGTATGAAAGATCTCCAACTTTGGATACTGTACTAATGGTAGAAAGAACCATAGAGGATCATAGTGGAGAATTCAATAAGACTGAATTGTGGAAAAAATTGCCTAAAAAGGTAATGTGGCAGACTTTTTTGGTTGTTTTAGATTATTTAGAAAATATAAATAAGATAGCTTTTGATAGGGAAGGCAAAATAGCATATATTTGGAATCCAGAATTAGCAAAAAAACTTATGGCAAGAAAGGAAATTAAGCTATGATAAAGCCTTCTAAAGTAAAATTTATTTCAGATGAACTTGAAAAAAACTTTAATTCATTAAAAGATGATGATTTCATTAAGAAAGCAATTATTAGAGCAATTCAAGATTTAAAAGAAAATGCCTTTTGTGGAATTCAAATCCCTAAAAAATTATTTCCAAAAGGATATGTGCAAAAGTATGGAATAAAAAACTTATGGAAGTATGATTTACCAAAAGGATGGAGACTTCTATATACTGTAACGGCTGAAAATGAGGTTGAATTAATCTCTGCTATTCTTGAATGGTTTAACCATAAAGATTATGAAAGAAGATTCGGATATTAAGTACATTCTGATGAGTTATTCTCTACTTTAAATTAATAGGTTATTATCGCTTAAAACATTTTTAAAATTTAAATAGAATCAGGTTTAAGTGTGGGAGACAGGATTCGAACCTGCGAAGGCACTAAGCCACAAGATTTTGAGTCTTGCCCATTTGACCGCTTTGGTACTCCCACTTAAAAATTTAAAAGAAATAAGCTTATTTAAACTTAATTAATATAGATTAAATCTTATTATGAATCAAGTGAACTATCATTCCCCGCTCTCCTAAATAATAATTAACTTCATCCATATAAGCATGCATAAAAGAAGTTCCAGTACCATTGTTTTCTTTTGGTTTCTCTCTTCCCGAGAACTCATAAAAATTGATAAATTTTTTTCTAACATCTCTTTCCCTATGCCTTAAAATAAAAGGTACAAAAACAGGATCGATAAAGCCACCTTCATCCTCAACAAGGATATTTAAAGCAATATCCCCTATATCATAAGCAAAAGTTATTTTTTTATTAGGGTCTCTTTGATTTCCATGTTGATATGCATTTAATATTGCTTCAAAAACAGGGGTTTGCAGATTCTCTGGATATCCAGCTTTACTAAATTTTACTAAATCATCTCTTATTAGGTCGAATATTTTAAGTCCATTTCCATCATCAAAACTAAGTTCTCTTTTTTCATATTCTTCAGGTATTTTAACTCTTCTTTCTAAAATTAACCTTAAATCGATAGGTCTTTCCAAAGTAATTATCTTTCGAGCAACCGACTTTGGGTCCTCTAGGTTAAATAAATCTATTTCATTGGCCATTTTAAGTTCCACTAAAACCATTCCACATTCCAGTCAAATCAAATCTGGGTTTAAAAATCTGATCATTTCTTTGACTTGCAAAAATATCAATCCAATCAGGTTTCTTACCAATGTGAAGTTTAGAGTCTAAGACTTTTCTTTTATACTCGTCAAAAGCTGCGGGCAACATATCTGGTAATAATAATCTGAAGTCAATGTCACTTGTATCATTGCTCCATCCAGAATCCTCTGCATGTGACCCAATTAAATAAACACCTTGTACTTTCTTTAAATTTTCAAGTTCAAATTCATAACCAAAACCCTTACAAAAAGGTTCTAGCTCGGAATAATAAACATAGTATGCCATTTTCAGCTTAAATTTAAGCTCGTCTGTAGGCATCCCATTCATTACGTAACGTGGATTTGGCATAATAAGATGATAGGCTTACGCTATTTAAACCTTTCTATCATGTTACTACTTAAAAATAACTATGCTACCAAAACCTTTATAAACTATTTATTCATTAAGAGAATAATGACAACTTTAATCAGCTTAGATGATGTACATAAGTCATATGATATTGAAGAAGCACAAGTTATTGCCTTAGATGGAATAAACGTTAAGGTAAATAGAGGAGATTTTGTTGTTATAATGGGTCCTTCTGGATCTGGTAAATCAACTGCAATGAACATGGTTGGTTGTTTAGACACCCCAACAAAAGGTGAGATTTATTTAGATAAAGATAATATCGCACATTTGCATGAAAGTGATTTAGCACAAATAAGAGGAAAGAGAATTGGTTTCATATTTCAAACATTTAATTTAATTTCAAGTTTAACTGCTTTAGAGAATGTTATTTTGCCAATGACTTTTCAAAATATCTCGAGATTAGAAAAAATAGAAAGAGCTAAAAAATTAATGGATATTGTTGGATTAAGTAATAGGATAAGTCATCTTCCAGGACAATTATCTGGTGGGCAAAAGCAAAGAGTAGCAATTGCAAGAGCCTTGGCAAATGACCCAGAAATTATTTTAGCAGATGAACCAACTGGAAACTTAGATACTAAAACCGGAGATGAAATAATGAAATTGCTTAAGGATTTAAATAAAAAAGGAAAAACAATAATCTTAGTTACACATAACTCTGAGTTAATTAAATTAGGAAATAAAACCATTAAATTAAGAGATGGAAAAATCGTGAAGGAGAAATGAAATGAGAAATAATGTTGTAATTTATGTTAATGAGAAGGGAAATTTTCAATACGGTTTCGCCAACAGAAAAGATTGGAAGTATGTAAATATTGATTTGTTAAAAGAAAAAAATTTACAATATGTTGAAGGAAGTTTTTCAAATGGTATATTCTCTGAAGTAAAAGAGAAAGCAGAAGAAAGATTAAAAATTTATGTTAATGAACTTAATATTAGAAAAAAGAAAGGTGAGGATGTTAAATTACCAATAAGCCTGGATTTAATTGTTGATCCAGAAGCTGTTTTGGAGGACCTATGAAAAAATTAATAATTATAATGTTAGCATTATTAATAATCCCATTAGTAAATGCTCAAATAGCAATTCAATCATTTGATACAAGTTTAAGCAAAGTCTCACCGGGAGATTCTACACAGTTAAGAATAACTCTGGAAAACGTTGGAAAAGATGATATCTCAAATATCCTAGTTAATCTAAATTTAGATGATGTACCATTTGCACCTCTAGGATCTTCAACTGAAAAAGTAATAGATGAAATTGAGAATGATGACTCAACTACAGTTTACTTTAATTTAATTGCCTTGCCAAATGCAGAATCTCAGATATACAAGATTCCTGTTGAAATATCTTATGATGATGTTAAAAAAACTTCATTAATAAGCTTGGAGGTAAGCGCAAGTGCAAAACTTGACTTATTGTTAGATGAAAGCGAAGTTGTTAAGGTAAATGATCAAGGTATTGTAACATTAAAACTTGTTAATAATGGATTAACCCAGATAAAATTCTTGAAAGTAAGTTTACAGCAAAGTGAAGCTTATGAAATACTTTCTCCAAATGAACTTTACATAGGAGAAGTTGATGTCGATGATTTTGAAACAGCTGAATTTAATATAATTCCTAAAGTTAAAAATCCTCAATTAGCATTAAACCTAGAATATAGTGATATGAACAACAACGTATTCAAGGAAACAAAGTTTATCTTCTTAAAAGTTTATACATTAGAAGAAGCAAAACAGCTTGGATTAGTAAAACAAAACAATTTATTCTCTATAATTGTGATTATAGTAGTTTTATTATTTATATACATAATTTATAGAAGAATAAAAAAAATTAAGAAAAATGTTAATTGATTATTTTTTGATGGCTACGAATAGTATACGTCATCGCAAGCTTAGATCTTGGTTGACTGTTATAGGTATCATAATTGGGGTTGCGGCCATCATATCTTTAATGACTGTATCGAGAAGCTTAGAAAGTACTATAGAATCTCAGTTTGAACAATTTGGAGCTAACAGAATTATAATTTCTCCCAAAGGTTTTCAAGGTCCAGGAACTTCTTCAGAAGGATTAACGATAGATGATGTTGAAACTGTTGAAAAAATATCTGGATTTGAGTATGTTGTTCCAGGAATATTTCTTTCTACAGAAGTTAAGTATAAAAAAGAAGTTGGATTTACATTAGTTAGCGGGATTCCTGTTGAAAATTTTGAAGGGTTCTTTTTAGATTCAGGAACAGAATTAGAAGAAGGAAGATTTATCAAAGAAGGAGATAAATATGATGCAATTGTTGGCTCAAGAGTTATGAAAGATATGTTCGATAGTACGTTAAGATTAGGAAATAAAATAGAGATAAGAGGAAAAGAGTTCAAGATAGTTGGAGTATTAAAGGAAATTGGAAATTCTCAAGATGATAGTCAAATTAATATTCCTTTAGAAACTGCTCGTGAAATATTTAACAAGCCAGATGATGTTGATGCTATAATTGCGCAAGTTAAAACAGCCTCAGATATTCCTCAATTGCAAGAAAAAGTTGAGAAAGAGCTAGAGAGAAAAAGAGATGATACAAATTTTCAGGTTGTCACAGCAACACAAATTTTAGAGCAAATTAATGAGGTTCTCGGGGTAATGCAGTTTGTCTTAGTTGGGATAGCTGCTATTTCATTAGTTGTTGGAGCTATTGGAATAATGAATTCAATGTACACAAGTGTTTTGGAAAGGACAAAGGATATTGGGATAATGAAAGCTATTGGTGCAAGGAACTCAGATATTTTACAAATATTCTTAATTGAGTCTGGATTAATCGGATTAGTTGGAGGAATATTTGGAATAGCATTAGGAACAGGAATGGCAGTTATAATAGGACAACTTTCAGTAAATGCTGGATTTTTATTATTAATAAATATAGAACCTTTAATTTTAATATTTGGATTGTTATTTGCATTTGTTGTTGGAGTATTATCTGGAATATTGCCAGCATATCAAGCTTCTAAATTAAGACCAGTAGATGCCTTAAGGTACGAGTAAAATGAAAAATTTAAAATAATTGATTTTATAAAGTATTAAATAATTTAAAATTTATGAAAGATAAAAAATTATACTTGTCAAATAAAGATAAAAAAATAAGTGGGTTTTGTGGGGGTCTAGCCCAATATTTTGAAATAGACTCAACTATGGTAAGATTAATTTATGTCTTATTGACATTATTGAGTATGGGTTTTGGAATAATATTCTATGTAATTGCTTCTTTAATAGTTCCTAAAAATCCAGATAAGAATAAGTAAATTTATATATTAAAGATAACTTTTTATACTTTTCTAAGCACTATTTATTATGACTAATGAAAACTTAGAGACTCTTGTTAAACAAAGAAAAAGTGAAGCTCTTGATAAGAATTTATTTAGAAAAGCTTTTGATATTGCACAGACCCTGGGTAAAGAAAGCCAGCTTTTATCAATTAATAGTTTTTCTAGAAATGGACTAGGAATTCATTTTTCCGGTTCAGCTAAATTAGATTGTAAGCTAATGAATAAATTAGATAAAAGGTTTTTTGAGTCATTTAGGTATTTTAATTTAGATTTATTGATAAGGTATAATAAAGAAATTGTATTTAAAGCAGAATATTCAGATGAAAATGAAAAAGAAGCAAAAATTAATATTACAAGTTATATTCCTGGAGAAGATACTTGGGAAAAACAGCTTAGCAGATTATATTCTGAAGCCATTAGTAAAGACAAAAAAAGAAGAGAAATAGAAAATGCACAAAGAGAATCTTATTTAAAACGAGCATTTGCGTTATAAATTTATACTAGAAGCAAGTTTTATATACTAATTTTATATGATAATTTAGAGGTGATATAGATTAAAGCACAGATTTCGACAGAATATTTAGTCATAGCAGGATTGGTTATTTTAATTGCTATTCCTTTAACAATAATTTATGTAAAATATACAACAGAAAGCGATTATGCTATTACCTCAGCTAAAGTTTCAAGCATTGCAAATGAAATAAGCAAACAAGCAAACTCAGCTTATGTTTACGGGCAGGATACCCAATTAGCAATAGATGTTGATTTTCCAGGTAATTTAGAAAGCATTTCTTTTTCTGGAAAAGATATTATCTTTAAGATTTATAATAAGCAAGGAGATATTATTGATATTGTTAAGCAATCAGAAGTTAATTTAACAAGTGGCACTTCAAGCATTCCAGTTACGCAAGGTAAGAAAAGAATAATTGTTAAGTCTCTTGGAAATCGAGTTCTAGTCCAAATCCCATGCACAAATGGGGAAAATACGTGTGTTAGTTTTAACGTGGCTGGATGTGAAGCAAACCCCGGTTATTGTAAACTAATTTGTTTAAATAGTGCTTGGGGAATCATACAAACATGTACAGATAACGATTGTACAATTGGTTGTACTCCATAAAACATGAAAAAATCTCAAGTGTCAACAGAGTTTATGTTTTTTGTAGCTGCTGGTTTTGTTTTATTGGCAGTTTATCTATTAATATCATACAATTATTTAAATCTAACATTGAAAAGGGGGGATATTAACTCTGCAATTAATTTACTGGAAGAATTAAGAAATGAAATTAATTTAGCCTCAAGGGTTGAAAATGGATATACAAGAAAATATATTCTTCCAAGCAATATAAATAAACAAAATTATACTTTAACCATTTCTGAAAGAGAGATTAATGTCAAGTTTAATGATGTAGATTATGCAAAATTATTAGCAACACAAGTTACAGTTGTTGGAAGTGCTCCTATTCCAGGAGATATAATTATAATAAAAAAAGAAAATGAGGAAGTTAAGATACAAAAGTATTAAAAGTTAAATTTATAAACAAAAAATATTCTATGTTTATTAAGAGCCCCACTTAGCTCAGCGGTAGAGCACACATACAAAATATGGCTTAGATGGCTGTAGATGAAATCACTGTTTGACTTAAGGTAAAAACTAAGAATGAAAAACAGACAGCTGAACCCGTGAGGTCGCTGGTTCAAATCCGGCAGTGGGGATTTTTTTAAATAATAAGATTTAAAAACAAATTAATTTCTATAATCCATAAGCTCCAGTAGTCTAGCGGTTAGGACTCGACCCTGTCACGGTCGCAACCCGAGTTCGATTCTCGGCTGGGGCGCCTTATTTACTTAACAATACACAACTTTAGTTAGCTTTATATATAACCTCTTAGGGTAGTTTTAAAACCAAAAAGCTTATAAATCTCTAAAATGCAAAAAATTTATTGATAATAAGGATAACTTTCTAAAAATGAATGCAGGGGAAAAAAGCAGTATAAGGTCTTTAAATTTCCTTGCCAGTACTATATAATTTTTCAATGATTTAGAAATTATTCCAGGTTATCAATCTCGTCGTGGGCCGGTAGCTCAGCTTGGTAGAGCACCTGCCTTTTAAGTAAGGAGAAAGCAGGTGGTCGTGGGTTCAAAACAATGTGAAAGTCCCATCCGGCCCGCTCACAATAAAAATGGAACAAGAAATAAAAATAGAAAAACATGAATATGTTCCTGAACATATTAAACTTAAAGAGGAAGAGATAGAAGAACTTCTTAAAAAATTAAATGTCTCAAAGAGACAACTTCCAATGATATTGAAAGAAGACCCCTCTCTTGCTAAGTTTGATGTTAAAAAAGGAGACGTAATAAAAATAATTAGAAACAGTCCGACAATTGGTAAATCTGAATTTTATAGGGCAGTGATATGAATCAATACAGAGAATTAATAAGAAATTATTTCGAGAAACACTCTTTAGTAGAGAGTAACATAGAAAGCTTTAACAATTTCATGGATCGTGGAATACAAGATATAGTTAACGAAGCTCAAGAGATAATTCCAACAATAATTCCTTCTGAAGTAAAAGATTTTAAAATAAAATTAAACAAAATAACGGTCGAAAAACCTCAAATTGTAGAAGCTGATGGAAGCAAGAGAGATATTTATCCGATGGAAGCAAGATTAAGAAAATTAACCTATTCAGCTCCAGTCTATTTGGGTGTTTCTGCTTATATTGACGGTGTTGAAAGAGAGCAGTTTACAGCTTTAATTGGAAAAATCCCCGTAATGGTAAAGTCAAAATATTGTCATTTAAATGGATTAAGCAAGGAAAGTTTAATAGCCCATAATGAAGACCCGGAAGATTTAGGTGGATATTTTATATTAAATGGAAATGAAAGAGTTTTAGTTATTGTTGAAGACCTAGTTTCAAACAGATTATTTATTGAAAAAAATAACACGGGTCCAAGTAAATACACGGCACAAGTTTATTCTGAAAGAGCTGCTTATAGGATTCCTCATTTAATAGAACAAATGAAAGATGGTGTTATATATATTACATTTACGAGATTTAAAAGAGTTCCAATAATTTCTATAATAAAAGCTCTTGGTTTAGTTAAAGACCAGGATATTGCTGAAACAATCTCGGGAGATAAACAATATGATGATATTTTTATTAATT
>Ga0209542_10004367_pt1 | contig 29109 bp, 29 predicted proteins | sample RifCSPhighO2_01_FD_184028 | JGI IMG/M metagenome (GOLD analysis project Ga0209542, IMG submission 184028) | Soil microbial communities from Rifle, Colorado - Rifle CSP2_plank highO2_0.1 (SPAdes) (version 2) | ecosystem: Environmental > Terrestrial > Deep subsurface > Rock core/Sediment ... | reverse complement strand
TTTGACTCTCTCAATAAAATACATAGCGGTTGAACCTAAAGAAGTTGTTGAGAGAGTCAAAAAGAATTTGCACATTGAAGCAAAAGAGAAATCTTTGGATTTGGACAAGATGAAGAATGGTGAATTGCTTAGTGAATTAAATTTATTGTTCAGTCAGGGAATTGAATTCGTTGAGCCAACTGATTTGTCTGGAGCAATAAGAGGAAGGCATAATTTGTATGCACATATGGAAACTAGGCTGAAGAATGCTCAGAAATCAATTGTGCTTATGACCACATCCAAAGGATTGATTAGAAAAGCAGATTCGCTTAAGCCAGTTCTTGAAAGAATGAGTAAGAAGGGCGTAAAAATAAAAATAGTCGCCCCAATAAACAAGGAGTGCAAAAATGTTGCAAAAGAATTAAGCAAGTTTGCGGAGATAAGATCGTGTGATGAAAAGAAACTTGCTGGAAGATTTGCACTAATTGACGGCAAAGAGCTAATGTTCATGATTATGGACGATGAGAAGGTACACCCCAGCTATGATATTGGAGTTTGGGTAAGTACGCCTTACTTTACGAGCGCGATGGACAACTTGTTTAATCTTGCTTGGAAAGATATGGCTCCTTTAAATAAAGTCAAAGATTAATTTCTTTTTTCTTTTATATTTTCTAAGAATTTCCCAAAATCATTTTCTGCGTATCTCCCAGATGCAATTATTCCGTTAAGCTCTATAGCCACTGGCCCTTTATTTCTGTCCAACCCTATGTCTAAAACATAAAAAGAGGGGAGTTTGTCTCTATAATGGATTATAAATTCTTCTGCAAAACTATGCACCTCTTTAGGAATTGGGTAGCTTATATCATAATCTAAATATCTTGAAATTGATGAGGGGTTATAATTTGCAACCCATATCCTGTATTCCAACTTCCCCTTTTTGTCAGACAAAATATCCAAATGTGACGATACAATCAATTGAGAGTCTAAAGGTATTGTCTCAAATGAATACATCTCTTCAGAACTATGAGGACTGTTAATATCTATGATGAAGTTAACAAACTTATTTCTTGTCTTAATGAAAAGTTTTCCATCTTCACCAGCCATTTCCTTTAGCGAAGGAAATGAGTTATCTATCTCTTCATAAAATTTTGATAGGGATATCTGTCTTATTTCTCTTTTTGTGAATTCATTGCCAACCAGAGAAGTCCAGCCTAAAATTTTTATTTCATCTTCCCATGTCACAATATTTTTTGCAGACAATCCACTTATGAACTCCAGTGGCTTTTGAATTTCATTTGCACTAGACCTTAACAAAACACTGTGACCACTCAAGGAATCAACGACCTCTCTTTTTGAGTCAAATAATTCATATTCATTCCAAAATGATTGGGATACCTGCCCTGAACAAGTCATTTTATGATTCTTATGCAACATAAAGAAATACGAAAAATTAGATTTATCACATATTTCAATCTCTTGGCATCTTTCTCTTGCCACACATAAATGAAAATCTTCAGGATTACCTGAAATTGATTTAAAATTAAGGATATGTCGATCTAGGTAATCCCATGAGTATACTAAAAAGCATATTGATTTTTCACTTTCCATCTTACTGTAATATATATTATGGAATTAAATATTTCTTATAAATTACTATAACTTCTTTCTAAGTGTCAAAAACAAAATTTATAATATTTACTGGAGGTGTTCTTTCTGGATTGGGAAAGGGTATAGCAGCTGCGTCTGTAGGAAAGCTGATTGGCAGTGGCATTAAAATATTGCCTATAAAGATGGATGGTTACCTCAATTATGACCCTGGCACCATGAATCCAATAGAACATGGCGAGGTTTTTGTCCTTGATGATGGTGGGGAAGTTGACATGGACTTTGGGCACTATGAAAGGTTTCTCGGAATAAATTGCAAGTTTGAATGGAACATAACAATGGGAAAGATATTTCATTCCTTGCTTGAAAAGGAAAGGGAAGGAAAGTTCCTTGGAAAAACTGTGCAGCTCATTCCTCATGCAACAAATGAGATAAAGGAGAAGATATTTGATTTGGTTAACAAAGAAAGCCCTGATGTTGTTCTGCTAGAAATAGGCGGCACTGTCGGAGACATGGAAAATGAATTATTCATAGAGGCAGTAAGACAATTAAAAAAAGAAGTTGGCAAGGAAAATATCCTATACATCCACCTCACATATGTTCCAAATCCAAAGCATATAAATGAACCAAAAACAAAACCTACACAGCAGAGCATAAAATTACTTAATGAAAGGGGGATCGAACCTGATATAATAATAGCAAGAAGCAAGGACTACCTGGATGATCATCTAAAAGAAAAAATATCTTTGTTTTGTGATGTCCCAAAAGAAAATGTGATATCCGGCGTCAATGTTGACAGTGTTTACAAAGTTCCATTGATATTCAAGTCTCAGGGAATGATTGAAAGCATAAACAAAAAATTAAACACAGATTATGTTTCTCATCTTGAAAACTGGGTTAACCTCGTAAATAATATAAATAATATCAATAACAGAGTAATTAACCTAGCCATATGTGGCAAGTACACAAGGTTGGAGGATTCCTACGCGAGCGTAATTGAAGCAATAAATCATTGTTCTGCAAATCTTAATGTAAATGTAAGATGGAAGTGGATAGAAACAACGGATTCTGAAAACATTGAAGAGTCACTGAAAGATGTAAAAGGGATAATAGTTCCGGGAGGATTTGGAATAAGGGGTGCTGAAGGCAAAATAAGAATTATTGAATATGCAAGAAAAAACAACATTCCATTTCTTGGGCTTTGCTATGGGTTACAATTAGCAGTCATTGAATATGCAAGGAATGTGTGCAAGTTAGTAAGCGCAAATTCCACAGAAATAGATAAGAATACGGAAATTCCGATAATAGACGTTATTGAAGGACATACAGACAAAATTGGAAAAGGAAAAACAATGAGGCTTGGAAAGTACATGGCAATCTTAAAAGAAAACTCAAGAGTTTATGGAATGTACAAATCAAGGGAAGTGTTTGAAAGGCACAGACATCATTATGAAGTTAATCCTGAATATCATAAAATACTTGAGGATGGGGGATTGTTATTATCTGGACTATCGGAAGATGGAATCCTTGCTGAGTTCATAGAAATTCCAGAACATAAATTCTTTGTTGCAACACAATCACATCCTGAATTAAAATCAAGTCTGGAAAAACCTTCGCCTCTGTTCTTTGGTTTCCTAAAATCGTGCATAGATTAAACTTTGTTCAGCTCTTCTATTATTTCGTTTATTTCCTTGTCAGAAAATCCATGAGCCTTTAATCCCTGCTCTAGATTTTCAAAATGTGATCCCATGCATCCTATGCAATGCAGACCTGTTTCCATCAGAATTTCTACTTTCTTTGGATCCTGTGCAATTTCCTCAATCAAAGACTTTTTTGTAATTTTCATTTCAGTTCTCTCTTTATATCATCTTTTGATTTTAATCCCACTATTCTCTTTACCTCTTCTCCATCTTTGAACAAAATTAATGTTGGAATTCCCTGAACCTCACTCTGTGCAGCAACATCACCATTATCATCCACATTCAACTTGAAAAATTTTATGTTCTTAACTTCTTTTGATAATTCCTCAAATACAGGGGCCATCATTCTGCATGGACCACACCAAGGAGCCCAAAAATCAACCAGTGATATTCCCTCAGAAATTTTCTGTTCAAAGTTTGATGAATTTATTTCCTCAACCATTTTCCTCCCCCTTATAATTTAAACTTTCAAACTTATTTTATAAATGTTTCTAATCCATAAATGCAAAAAATAACTTGTATAAAAACCAAAATACAATTATGTAAAATATAAATGTTTTCAGTCCAAACACCATAAGAATAAGGTATACCGCAATCAATAAATCAATCATGCTCATCAGTTCTCCAAAGAACAAAATTCCCTTGAATAAAAGGTAGAAAAATGAAAGAAATATCATTAAAGGCGAAACAAACCACCCATAGTGTGTAAGAAATATAGTAACTAAAACAAAAATATCAAGGACAGTAAATATCCATATCAACATCTTAAAATTCTATCCCCTTCCTTGCAAGGACTCCTTTATCATACGGGTGCTTTATCTTGTTTATCTCTGAGATATAGTCTGCCTTCTCAATTATCGATAATGGAAAATCCCTTCCAGTCAACACTAACTCCGCGCTTTGAGGTTTTCTTTTTATCAAATCAAAAACAAGATCTTCATCAATAACCCCCCATGCAATTCCTGGACCAATCTCATCAATTAAAATGACATCAAAATTCAAATCATTTGTCACCTCATTCCAGAATTCAAGAAATTCTTTTCTCAAACTTTCCAGTTCATCTTTGTTATATGTTTTAAAGAAGGGGTGCAGCGGTTTAAACTGAAAATAGTTAAATCCTGAATTTTCAAAAAAGTACTGCTCTCCGGTGTTCCTCTTGAACAACTGTATTATCTTTACGCTTAATCCCCTTCCCAAGGCCCTTACCAGTAAACCCATTCCTGCAGAAGTTTTTCCTTTTCCTTCTCCAGTATATATGTGAATTAATCCTCTTTCCATATTAACTACATTTTGAGTATCCACAATCAAAGCATGTTGGCTCTGAGCAACCAGATACAAATCCCACATTTGAACTGAAACATTTTGGACAATATACCTTCTCCTCTTCCTTAGGAGAATCAACCAACCTTGTCTGTGATTTGTTATCTATAACGCTGTCTAATGTATTTATTTTTCCGGTCTTTATCAGGTGCTTTCTTAATGCAACTGAAAGTGCATGGGGAATTGAGTCTATTCTGTTCTTTCCAAAACCATATGGCTTCTCCGATTTTACAGAATTAAGATGCTTCAATATTCTTATCGGGTCCCCTCCGAGTTCAAAATACTTCGATAGCATAATTGCGAGTGCAGTTGTCATTCCTGATATTTCAGTTCCAGCTGGGGAAAGATTTGCAAATATTTTTGTAGGGCCATCTTCATTGTAATTTATGTGAACATGAACTGGTCCCTGTCCTGTGTGTATTTCTGAGTATTCAGAAAATTCGTTTAATTGCTTTTTCTTTTCTTTTTTCTTATCCCCCAGATTTAAAATCTGAAATTGCTTTGATCCATCTCTATAAACAGTGACCCCTTTCGCTCCATTCTCATAGGCGAGAAGGTATACCTCCTCAACTTCTTTTACTGTTGCTTCATTTTTCATATTTACTGTCTTTGATACTGCATTGTCAGTATACTTTTGAAATGCACACTGCATAAGTACGTGGTCTCTTGGACTTAAATCATGTGAAGTGAGGAATAAGTTTTGTATATGTTCTGGAATTTCTGTTATGCCCTTCAGTGACTTATGGTTGTCATTTACTTTTTGATATAGATAATTCTTGTCTAATCCAAAATAATTATTTTCCTCTGCAATTCCTTCAAACAAAGGATTTACTTCGAAGAATGTGTCCTTTTCATCTGGAGTTCTTCCTCCTTTTAGTGCATCTATTCCAGCCGCATTATATCTTGTGTATGCTACTGCAAAGAAAGGCTCTATTCCAGATCCCTGCAATCCTGCCGTTATTGCGATCGTTCCCGTTGGTGCTATTGTTGTTCTTGCAGAGTTTCTTGGATAATGTTCTTTTCCCCTAAAGTTGTCTGATTTCTTGTCAAAAATTGAATTCTTGAATGCGGGAAAAACTCCTCTGTTCCTTGCTAACCCTTCAGATGCATTCATACACCCCTCATTTACAAATTTCATTATTTGTTCTGCCTTGACTAATGCTTCTTTTGAATTATATGGAATTCCAAGCTTTACCAACGCCTCCGCCCAACCCATAACCCCGAGGCCTATTCTTCTTCCCAGTTTAGCCATTTCCTCTATTTCTGGAATTGGGTAATTGTTGACGTCTATAACATTGTCAAGGAAATGTGTTGAATTAAAAACACACTCTTTTAATTTTCCATAATCCAAATCAGAACCATCTTTTTTAACAAACTTTGAAAGATTAATTGAGCCAAGATTACATGGCTCGTAGGGTAATAATGGTTGTTCACCACATGGATTTGTAGATTCAATCTGTCCCAGATTTGGAGTTGGATTGCTGTCTGTTTCATTTATTCTATCTATGAAGATTATTCCAGGATCTCCCGTTTCCCATGCCCCATTAACCAACTTGTTCCATACATCTTTTGCATTTAGTTTTCCTACTACTTTCTTACTTCTTGGGTTTAATAATTCATAATCCTCATTGTTTTTTACTGCCTCCATGAATTTACTATCCACAGTAACTGAAACATTAAAATTTTCCATGACTCCTGGAGTTTTTTTCATGTCTATGAATTCGAGAATATCTGGATGGGTGTAATGCAAGATTCCCATGTTGGCACCACGTCTTGTTCCTCCCTGCTTTATAACCTGAGTTTGTGTGTCAAATAGCTTCATGAAAGTTACAGGACCTGAAGATATCCCCTTAGTGGTCATTACTGCATCACCTGCAGGTCTTAGACTTGAAAATGAGAAACCAGTTCCGCCTCCTGATTTATGAATCAATGCTGTGTTTTTCACAGAATCAAAGATTTCATCTATTGAATCTCCGACTGGCAGAACATAACACGCGCTTAACTGTTGCAAATCTCTCCCTGCGTTCATCAAAGTTGGAGAATTTGGCAGGAATTCAAAGCTAGATAGCATCCTGTAAAACTTCTCCTCTGTCTTTGATATTAATTCCGGATTTTTTTTAGAAATATCATCTAAATTGTCTATAAACTTTTGAAAATTTTTATATCTTTCCTTATAATCCCTTATATTTCTGTGAATTAGGAAAAATTTGAATAATTCGTTATTTAAAGTATAATCAACCCTTTCATACTGTACATTCTTTAAAATGTCCAACTCTGAAACTTTTGAATGAAGAATATCAGCCAGTGCAATATTGTGGCATATGTTCTTCAGCCATAATTCAACTGTTGGAGAATCCTTGAGATACTTGTCCTTTATAACTTTTATTTGATTTTCAGTTAGATTTAATTGTGTTAACTGTTCCACATTATCACCCCTTTATGTTTTTTAATTCTTCTGCGAGTTCATCTATATCCTTAAAATCTTTATATACTGATGCAAAGCGAATATAAGCCACCTTATCCAATGATTTTAGTTTTCTCATGACCTCATCACCAATTTTTTTTGAGGGTATTTCATGAGACTTCAAACCTCTCAATTTTTGTTCAATTTCATCTATTGCCTTTTCTATTTTTTCTGCAGGTATTGGCCTTTTTTCAGTTGCTCTGAGAACTCCTGATTTTAGCTTATCCCTGCTAAACTGCTCTCTTCTTCCATCCTTTTTTATTACCATCAAATCAAACTCAACTTTTTCGTATGTTGTGAATCTTTTGCTGCATTTTAGGCATTCACGCCTCCTTCTTACAGTGTCTTCAGACTCTCTCGAGTCCAAAACCTTTGTTTCTGGATGTGAGCAGTATGGACATATCACTTTGAAGTAAATACAACTGATAGTATTTATTTTTGATTAATCACACAAGATGTAGTGTTTTGACGAAGTTTTGGTATATAAAGATTATGGTAAAATAAAATGCATATTATTGATTCTTATATTTTTCAACTGATTTATCCATTATTTTGAGCTTAATTCCCGCCTGTTTGAAAATTTTCTTGGAATCAGCACTTGCATGGTAATCTTTAGCAACAATAACTTCTTTTATTCCGGCATTTATTATTATTTTTGCACATATGTGACAAGGGGTCATTTTACAGTATAGGGTTGATCCCCCAATTGCCACCCCATTCCTTGCTGCTTGTGTAATTCCATTCTGCTCGGCATGGGTTGTTCTTACGCAATGATTTGTTATCTTTCCATCCTCATGAATCGTAGCCTTCATCTGATGTCCAACTTCATCACAATGTGGCAATCCAATGGGAGAACCAACATACCCTGTTGCAATAATTCTCTTATCTTTTGTTATAACACAACCTGCTCTTCCCCTATCACAAGTTCCTCTTGAACCAATTATGTCGCACAATTTAAGAAAATATTCATCCCATGAAGGTCTTATATATTTCTGAGTACCTTTTTTTTCCAAATCTTTTAACATTTGATTTACTTTTTCATTAAGTTTTTTTAAAGTAGAATTATTTATTATTTTTATTTTTGCGAGCTTTTTACATTCGTTTAATTGTTGCTTTGTTTCATCCCTTGAGTTTTCCAACTCTTCATTCTTCATGAATTCTCTAAAAGAAATTACATCCTTTTCGTTTCGATTTCTTTTTACTAAACGTTTATATCTTACTTTTGGATGGGATTCAATAAAAACTAAATGAAAATCATTTTTTGATAATAATGGTTCTATTTCTTTCGGATTCCTTATTGAAGATATTATATAATTTTTATTGTCTTCAAGTTTTTTAATTATTCTTTCCGTAAGAACTGAAGAGCCATATTTTTTCCTTAATTCATTTCCAAGATTGATTAAATTTTCCCTTGTTATTTCTTTTTTCTTTTTGGTTAATTCTTCTCTTAGAATGTCAGATAAAGAATAATGAATAAATCCCTTCTCTTTGAGGATTTCTGCTACAGTATCCTTTCCTGATGCATATGAACCTGTTATTCCTAGTATCATATTTTAAACCTCATTTCCAAATCTTTTCTTATGCATCCAAAAGTTCCTTCCGGGTTTCCGTCTATGTATTGAATCAAAACCGAATTATTGTGAGTATTGGCAAATTGAAGATAACCTTCAAGGACCTTTTTATGGAACCATAATCCTTTTTTTTCCATTCTTTCTTTTCCCTTTTCTTCAACAGCTTTTTTCAAACCCAATGAAGGATCAAGCTCAATTATAACTGTCAGATCAGGCTGTATTAATCTACCCTTAAAAGTCATCACAAAATTATTTAATTCATCTATAAATTTTAAATCAATTCCCAAACCGAATCCTTGATATGCAAATGTTGAAGGAAAACCCCTATCAGATATAACCCATCTTCCTTCATCTAAATTTGGAATGACGTTATGGAATATATTCTGTGCTCTGTCCGCTAAAAAAGTAAAAAGTTCTGCTTGAGGAGTTAAAATTTCACCCCTCTCTGTTTTTATTATTCCTCTGTAAATTTCACCTATTTCTGTTGCCCCCGGTTCTATTGTTCTTATAAAAGGAATTTCTTTTGTATTAAGGTACTCTCCAAGGAGTTCTATCTGTCTTCCTTTTCCAGAACCATCCCCCCCTTCAATTATTATGTACTTTCCTTTACTCATTTTTAAATAATTTGTTGTAAGTTTCTTCAAAACTATCCTTCCCACAGAGTAAAGCACAAGCCAAAGGAAGTTTTTCTCTTAGTATTTCACCCATTACTGTAGCCGTTTCTCTTATTTTCCACTGAGCATGTCCATCTTCTCTCATTCTCGAAAAATGGTACGCCTCCCTTACATTCATGTCATATATAACTCTTCTTCTGGAAGCATTCGTCAAAACATAATTTGAGGGTAATCTACCTGCCCTCTTTTCTATTTTTCTGTACAAGTCATACGTCTTTCCCTCCGCGACTTCTCTGAATTTATTTTCCATTCCAATTTCGATTATTGATTCAGGTATGGTAATTCCCAAACTTGGATCATAGTTTATATGATATGTCTGAGTACCCATTCTGTGTCTTTTCAATTGTGCAAATTCTGATGCATCCACTATTAATTCCCATTTCATTGATGCATGCTCAAATTCTCTTAAAGTTGCATCATGAAGATTCATGTGCTTAAAGGAGTTAAGGAAAAAATGTCTTTTATCCTCTTCGTTCATCCTTCTTACAACATCTAACAAAGTAGGATATGAAAGTGTAGAAGGAAGCATTCCGGTGGCTCCTTGTGTTGAATGCATAATTGCAGCCAGAATTTTGTCCTCAGTGTTAGAATCATATCCCAAAAGGGTTACATTACCCTTTCTGTCTATTCCATCAGTAACTTCACCACATTCAGACATATGTTCAATTAAATATTGGTCGGTCATTAATTCCAGATTGGGTCTTGTATGCTTAAAGAAATCTGTGGAACCTGCATGTTTGATTGCTGAAGGCATTATTGCATTAACTTTATCAAACATTAGAGTAGCAAGCTGTCTATTCTCCGCTAATGTGCTTGATGACAATCTTGATATTGCCTTCTCTATTTGTCTTGCATTTAAAGTTATTCCAACCTGAGTCTCCATTGACAATGATGAAATGTATCTTGCATCTTCTGTTGCTGGACCTTCTAATTTCTTTCTTGTGGCAAGCCTATCTTTACTTGTTTCACTATGATTCATAATCTGAACTAAATCTGGATGTAAATCACACTGATGCTCAAATAATCTCTCAAATAATTCGTGATAAAATTCTATTTGTTCTCTCTGCAAAAATTCAAATTCATCCAAGAGCCCAACTTCAACTATCTCCTTAGGCCTTGTAAAATCGTCCTTGAAAAGTTGATACCTACCTGATTTTTCAGTATATGCTGCTATTCGCATTCTTTCTAGAAATTCCATCAGAAATCTTGATCCATTTATCAAATCCATATTAGCCACTATATGCTCTGCAACAGAACTATGGCCATAAACTCCAGCTATTGTTTCAACAGACCTTGCTGCCTTATCTGGATCTAGTCTTGCATTCCTTCTTAGTTCATTTATTGCATCAGGTAGTCTTGAGGTTCTTGCATATGCTGCGGCTAAAGGTTCTGGTGTTAATCCCTCATTATGGTCGACTAAGTAGCCAATTAATTTATTTACTTCCTTTAAAATTTCGTCCCGTTCTTCGTTATCTAGAAGAAAAAGATTCTCTGATATAAATTCCCTTTTCCTTTCATCATCTTTAAAATCCCCAATTTCTATTCCTTTTGATGTTAAAAAATTAACAATAATACCATCAATTGTGCTTAGATTTGCCTTAACCTCCGCAAGATAATCGGCATCAACATTATACCCTCCTAAATGTAATTCCATAGACATAATTATGCCCCCTTTATATTATTTGATATAATCAGGATAAAGTCCATTCTTATAAACATACTTCAATCCTAAAAATTATTTTGTAATATATATTAATAAGAAAACATTGGAAAGTTTTAAATAATTAGGCTAGCACTTTTAAGTTATGGATATAAACAGAAGAGAGTATGTTAAAGATGTTCTGAATAAAGATGATAATTCCAAGGCAATGGTTGCCGGCTGGGTTGAAAAAGTAAAATCCATGGGAAATATCAATTTCATTAATTTGAGGGATCGAACGGGCGTTCTTCAGATCGTTGCTTCCGGTTTCAAGGAGATATCAAAGCTTACTCCTGAGTCTGTAATCATTGTCTCGGGCGTTGTAAAAAAAGGGATGAAAAAATCTGGAGAGAAGGAATTAGAATTAAAAGAGTTTGAGGTTATAAACAGGGCTGAAACTCCCTTGCCAATTGATTTGGTTCAGGACACAACACAGATTGACAAGAGAATTGATTATAGGCATCTTGACCTGCACAATCCAAAAATACAGGCTGTCTTCAGGATACAATCTGAAATATTACATTCATTCCGAGAATATTTCTACAAGGGAGGATTTATTGAATTTCAAACTCCAAACATAATAAGCGCCTCGTCAGAGGGTGGAACTGATTTGTTTGAGGTCAAGTATTTCAATCAAAAAGCGTATCTGGCACAGAGTCCACAGTTGTACAAGCAGATGGGAGCTACTTCCCTTGAGAAAGTCACGATGATTGTTCCAGTGTGGAGAGCTGAAAAGCATGACACTGTGAGGCATCTTAATGAGTCAAGACAGATGGATATGGAAGAGGCATTCAAGGATGAATTTGGAGTCATGAAGAGAATGGAGGAATGCATTCCATTCATGATAAGAGAGATTAACAGGAATTGCGGCAATGAATTGAAATTATTAAATGTCGAACTAAAAATTCCTAAATTCAAATACTTAAGCTATGAGGAGACTGTAAAATTATTGAAGTTAAAATTCGGCGATGATCTAAGCCCTGAGGCTGAAAAAGAATTATGTAAGAAGTTCAGCGAAACTGTAGTTTTTGTTTATGACTGGCCATTGGAGATAAAACCATTTTATATAATGCCAAAAGACAAAAAACTCTCAAGAGGTTTTGATGCAATTTACAAAGGGATGGAAATCTCATCTGGCGGGCAGAGAATTCACCTTCCTGATCTGCTGATTGAAAGGCTAAAGGCAAAAGGATTAAATCCAAAAGATTTCAAAAGTTATGTTGATAGCTTCAGGCATGGTGCACCAATGCATTCAGGCTGGAGCATTGGTCTTGAGAGATTTACGATGGCGTTGCTTGAATTGAGCAACATAAGGGAAGCAGTCCCATTTCCAAGAGACAGGTACAGATTAACACCATGATAGTCTACATAATCATTCTAATAATATCTTTGTTTTTTTTAGTTGCGAGTTCAGGCATATTCGTCAATTCGGCTTCAAGAATTGCAAAACAGCTTGGGGTCAGTGAGGTAATAATCGGCCTGACACTTGTTGCAATAGGAACCTCAATGCCAGAGCTGTTTTCAGCAATATTTGCCTCAGCATACAATAACGGCTCCCTTATAATGGGAAATATAATCGGTGCAAACGTGGCAAACATTGCACTGATATTCGGATTGTCTCTTTTTTTGGTTGTTTATCTTAACAAAAATGAAGACATAATTCATGAATTAAGATTCTTGTTCTTCATTTATTTCTTGTTAATAATATTCAGCATTGATTTTAAAATAAGCGGTCTTGAAGGAATAATTTTTGTACTTCTATTTTTGTACTATTTGTTTGATAACTTCAAAAGAAAGAAGAAACCAATAGAGTATCTTGAAAGGCATGTCAAAGTTAGGGGAATTAAGAAAGGGAGTTTTTTTGACGGCATAAAGAACTATCTATTTTTTATAGGAAGTCTTATAGTGCTTATTTTTTCTGCAAAATATTTGGTTATTTCAGCCGGAAACATCGCTGACTATTTTGGCACATCGAGCAAGATGATTGGAATATTAATGGCAATTGGAACTACATTCCCAGAATTAAGCGTCACAATTCAGGCTGCAAGAAAAAAATACAGAGGAATACTCGTAGGAGATCTTGTTGGGAGCTGCATAGTCAATGTTTTGATGATTATTGGGATTTCAACTATAATAAGCTCAATTGCATTAACAAAATCTATATTCTTTGAGATACTTGTCATGGCATTTGTTGCATTCATTATGTATATCTTCTTCTTGCGGAAAAAAAGAAAGCAGAAGATACTTGGATATAGCCTTATTGGAATTTATATTTTGTTTTTGATATTAGAGTTTATTTTCTTGAAGCCGCTATAATTATTATTACAATTATTATTAATATGAGTGCAACCGCACCGATTAATATTATCTCAGTGCCACTTATTTCTCTTTCTTCTGACTGCTTAACATTTGTTTTGGTTACAATATTGTTATCTTCACCAACCTGGCTATTTGTGCCTGCTGACAAATCTGATGTTCTTGGTTGCGAATGTTCTGTTTGGGTTTCATCCTGTAAATTTGAAACTACATCAGCTATTTCAGTAACGATGCTCCCCCCTTTATCCACAATTGCAGTCGTTGTGCTTTCATCCAGTATTCTCCTCTCTTCATTATTACATGATTTGTAAGAGATGCATAACTGTGAATTTTTAACTATCTGCTTAAATCTGTTTAAATTACCAAAATCAAACACGAGATAATTTGGATAGCTGTTAAATGAGATTCTTGAATTGCTTATTCCTACTCTATTTCCCATGAAATCATACTGACTGATAAAACTTAAATCAGAATCAGTTATCAGGTTTGATTCGTGATTATTGTCTGCCATATTCCACAATGTAGCAACTATCTTATCATCTTTTTTAAAGACATGCATGCTTACTATCTCATTTAAATTTATTTTCTCATCTGGTGTTGCTCTATCTATGAAACTAATCATGGTATTATATGCTGGATAAATTGGCTTTGCCCCGAGCCAGCGGTCATTAAAGAAATTATAATATGTGTATATTATGTCTTGTGTTGCGAATGTAAACTGAAAATCCTTTGACACTCCCAAAGATCTTTTTATCACCCCTTCTCTTATCCACATGTTTGCAACAAAATGCTCTGGCGATAGAGGTCTGTTGTAAATGTCTATGTATTGGAAGTAATTTGGATCCAGATCATCGCTGAATCTTGACGCCTCTGACTGCCATATCTCAATTCTGTTTCCTCCATTGCTACTTAGAATATTTAATGTGTCCGATATCCTCTTTTCATAACCATTCATTTCTGCAATTGATTCTGGTTTTGGATAGAGATGCAACGAGACTGCATCGATGTTATTAAGAAGCCCTCTTCTACTTAGCTCCTCAAAGTAATCTACGTTTTCTCCCGGACCTCCAACATTTGCAACTATCTTCATATCCGGAGCTACACTTCTTATTATTCCCGATATTCTATTGTGAAGCTCTGAGTAAAAATTCAGATAATCTTCATAAGAATTGAAACTAACTTCTTTGCCCGCAAGATAAGGCTCATTTTCAATTTCAAATGCAGTTATTTTTCCGCTATATCTTTTTATTACTTCATTTATGAATTCATCATACTCCTGCGAGTTCTTTGATGCTGACCATGATGGAAAATTAATATCGGCTGATGAGAGCAAAACATGCATCTTGTTTTTCTGCGCTGAATCCATCAATAGATCATAGGTTTCCCAGTCATACTCTCCCTGAACAGGTTCCACAACACCCCAGTAAAGGAATATTCTTGTCCACTTTGCACCAGATTCCCTCATGATTTCATAACGCTGATCTATCAGATCTGGTTCAAGGTTAAAATAACCAAACTGATTTGTATGAATTCCAAAATTTGAACTCTGACGGAATGCGTCTTCATATATCCTTTCAATTCTTGCAACATTAATCACATAATTATCAATTACTTTTCCCTGTGAATCTTTAAGGACTGCATTTACTCTGAAATGTCCTTTATTATTCGTGCCAAGTTTTATTCCCCTTCTGGCAAATTCTGAAGGTTCAATATCATAGGATTGATAATCATCATAAATTATGTTGCTGTTGTAATCTGTCACATAAACCTCATATGAACCTTTTGAGCTATCTAACATTCCATTTTCAATTGTTAAATCAATTGTTATGTCCTCATCGTCAAAAAATACATTCGCAAATTTACCTGTTCTTAGATTGATTATTGTGTTCTTGTTTAATTTGTAATCCGTGAGTTCTCCTTTTTCTAATTGAACCTTGTCAATTGCGACTGATCCTTCAGGCGCAAATATTCCCGGAAAGAAATCTGTTCCGCCTTCATTTAGATTAAATGCATATGATATTCTCTGCCATTCAATTCCCACTTCAACGCTTTCAGGTTGCCTGTAGTCTCCACCTTCTTTCCCATTGTAAATCCAAAGTGCAACCTTTGCAGGATTGTCTGAGCTACTCTTTACATAAGCAGAAAGGGTGTATGTTTCTGGAGTTTCAAGCTCAACTTTCTCAAGAAAAGTCCTGTCAACTTTTGTTGTTATGTAGCTATCCTTCACATCATGAAATTCAACAGCCTCGGGGGAGACTATCCTATCAAGTCCAGAACTAAAATCACTATTTAGCAAAAGATTCTTGTTTTTCTCTATTTCTTCAAAGACTGAATCAACTTTTCTGAATTCAATATCAGATACAAAGTATTTTCCTTTTATTTCGGTTCGTGCCCATATCTTTACGGGCATTGCATTCTCCTCTTCAGGAATTCTTATCTCCCTTGAGAAGAATGTCCATTTATCATTTGGGTATACATGGAACGATTCATACCAATGTTGAGAACTTCCCACATCATAACCATCAACAGCGACCTGCAAATCCAAATTTGAAGGAGAATCAGTCTTCACCCATCCACTTATTACATACCTCTCCCCCCCATTTACAATTATTTCTCCATCGTTGATTAACTGAAACTTTTGTTCATCAGAGGTTATTTGAATTATATTCTTAAGAGGAGAAAAATCGTCAGCCGTGATGTTAAAAATTGTGTTTGTTATCCTATTTTCCCCTATCAACTTCCAGTTTTTTGCGTTTTCATCTTCCGGAAGAGATTCCAATAGATTTTTTCCAAGTCCAAAACCAGAGTACTGCATCAAAAGAGCATAATCATCTTTTCCTATCTTTTCATCCATGTTCAAATCAGCATATTGATTGTAATTAAAATCTCCCTTAAGAGAGCCGTATGATTCCATGAACAGAACATAATCATAATAGTTTACAACCCCATTCTTGTCTGTGTCAATATAATAGTCTGCCTGAAGCTTCGTGTCTGCTTCAACCAAGTCTGCTCTTGGCTTTTCGCTTAGGTAGGCATAGTAAGATACCCCTGCCAATGCAACAATTAAAAATACCGCAAGTACGAAGTTTGAAAACCTGGACATATGGTTTTATTTATTTGTAGTACTTTAAAAACTTTTGTTTGAACTTGCTGAACTCATGTTCTTTTATTGAAATTCTTATTCTTTTCATTAACTCCTGATAGAAGTAGAGATTATGATAACTGAAGTAATACTTTGCCATAGGGTCATCACTTCTTGCGAGATAATTAAGATAAGACCTTGAGAAATTTTTACAAATTTTGCAATTGCATTCCTTGTCTATCGGCTTTGAATCATTTTTATACCTTGACTTATTTATATACAGTTTCCCATTGTTAGTGAATAAAGTATTGTGCCTTCCATTCTGAGTTGGGAATACCGAATCAAAGCAATCAATCCCATTTTCTATGAAATAAAATAAATCATTGAATTCCCCAATCCCCATTGCGTACCTTATTTTGTTCTCAGGAAGGAAAGGTTTTGTCCATGAAAGGGCTTTCTTTGTGTTTTCTTTTGATTCTCCTATTGCCAATCCTCCAACTGCTATTCCATCAAAATCCAAAGAGGTTATGAACTTTGCAGACTTTTCCCTTAAATCTTTATAGAATGAACCTTGAATGATTCCAAACAAAAATTGTTTTTTATTTTTATGCAGTCTAACCTGTTTCTCTGCCCAGGCATGAGTATTCTTTAGTGATTCTGCCGCTGATTTCTTAGATGCACTATAGGGTGACATGTCATCAAGAACCATTGCAACATCTGAATTTATCTTATTCTGAATCTGAATTACTTTTTCTGGAGAAAATAGCTCTTTTTTATTTGTAAATGGATCCTTGAATAAGATTCCCCTTTCTGCCGAGTTGATATACATTGACCTTATTATCTGAAAACCTCCAGAGTCCGTGAAGATTATGTCATTGTAATTCATGAACTTGTGTATGTCCTTTATTACATCCAATCCTGGATTTAAACTCAATAAAAAAGAATTTGAGATTATTGCCTTTGCATTTAGTTCTGAATAATCCATTGAGCCGATATACTTTCCAACCGCCTTTGTTGCAACCGGCATGAAGAAGGGAGTTTCTATTTTTTTGTTGTTTACTTTGAATATTCCTGTTCTTGCCCCGTTCTCCGCAATTAATTTAAACATAATATTTATAAAATTGAGAGAGTTTAAAACACTTATGAAATTTATGAGTATTTCAGAAGCTGTCAGGAAGGGCAAAGGAAAAGTTGCTCTAAGAGGATGGGTTTATCGTGAAAGAGGCTCAAACAAATTAAAATTCATTGTTTTAAGAGATTCTTCAAACATAATTCAGTGTGTCATTGAAAAAGATAAAGTTTCAGGCAAGGAATGGGAGGACGCTGAAAAACTATTGATCGAAAGTTCGATTGAGATTGAAGGTGATATGAAGGAAGATAAAAGAGCTCCAACAGGTTATGAGGTTAGTGTCTCTAAATTAAATGTTGTTCATTTTGCTGAGAAATATCCTATTACGAAGGACCAGTCAATTGAGTTCCTGGCGGATAATAGACATCTGTGGTTAAGGTCAAGAAGAATGACTGCAATCCTTAAGATTAGATCAACTGTGTTTGGTGCTATTCATGAATATTTCAGAAAAGAAGGGTTCTATGAGTATCATTCACCAATGTTCCAGTCCGTTCAATGTGAAGGTGGAAGCACATTGTTTAATATTCCCTACTTTGGAAACAAAGATGTGTTTCTGGCACAGACGTGGCAGTTGTATGCAGAACCTGCAATTTTTTCACTTGAGAAAATTTATACAATATCTCCCAGCTTCAGAGCTGAGAAATCAAAAACTTCAAGGCACCTGACTGAATACTGGCATGCTGAAATGGAAGTTGCGTGGGCAGACTTCAATGATATAATTGACTACGGGGAATCCTTGATAAAACATGTTGTGAAAAAAGTTCTTGAGGATAATAAAGAAGAGTTGAAGATACTTGAAAGGGATGTGAAAAAATTAGAACCTGTTCTTAAAAAGAAATTTCCAAGAATCAGTTATGATGAAGCCCTTGAGTTATTAAATAAAAATTTTAAAATGAAAATAAAATGGGGAAAGGACTTGAGAACTATTGAAGAGGATAAATTAAGCGAATTGTTTGACACTCCTGTTGCAGTCACTCACTATCCAAAACAGGTTAAGGCATTTTACATGAAGAAACCAAAGGATATTAAAAAAGAAGTTGTAAATGGTGTTGACTTCATTGCTCCTGAGGGTTATGGGGAGATAATTGGCGGCTCTGAAAGGGAATCTGATATTGAAGAAATAAAGAAAAGACTTGAAGAGGAAGGGGAGAAAGTAAGCGAGTATGGATTTTATCTAGATACAAGAAGATATGGCTCTGTTCCGCACGGTGGATTTGGAATGGGTGTTGAAAGATTAATTTCGTGGATCTGCAAATTGGATAGCATCAAGGATGCAATTCCATTTCCAAGAACTGTTTTGAGGTATAAACCTTAAATTTTCTTTCTATGAATTTCAAGATAAACTATTGAAGAGATTAATATTACTCCTCCCACTAATGTTGTAAGTGTAATAAATTCCCCAATGATTAATATTCCAAAAATTATTGAAGCCAAAGGCAGCATGATCACTGAAAATAATCCTGCAATATCAGCCTCTGACTTTTCAATGAACCAATTATAAAACAAATAAGGCAATGCTGTTCCAAGCACTGCGATTATCAAAACATAAATTAAATTCTTAATTAATAATCCAACCCCAAAAATAAATGGAAATGGAAGCATGAACAATGCTGCAAAGAACATAAACCAAACTGTATGTGAATGCCTGAATTTTTTGTCAGTAAACCTCATGTAGGCAGTCAATAATGCAAATAGAAAACCAGATATTATTGCAATTATATTCCCAATCAAATCTCCTGTTCCGAGAGGGTTTATTATGTAAATTCCAACAAGTGCAAAAATCAATGTTATTAGTTTAGCTGAGGTTATTTTTTCCTTGAGCATGAAGTAGGCAATTATCATTACAAAGAATGCCTGCAAGGATTGAAGCAAAACTGTGTTTGCAATCGTTGTCCTTGAAACTGCATAAACAAAAGTTGTAGTGGTGAGTGCAAAGAGCAAACCTATTATTGCATGCGATTTGATATCTTTTTTACTTATTTTCAGCTCATTCTTCCCGATAAAGGGCGAAATAATCAATAAAAATAAAAATGCTGCAAGAAACCTGAAGAAGTTAAGTGAAAATGGGTTTATTTCTCCATGAATTAACTTTACAGAAACGCCTATGAATCCCCAAAGAAAACCTGCAAGCAGGATATAAATTATTTTTTTCATCTTAATTTTGGTGGATTTTTCAAGACTAAAAGAAGCAATTCAATGGATTTTTTTACATCCTCGTAGTTTGCAACCGAGATTGTTGAGTGAATGTTTCTTATTCCAACTGAAATAACTGTTGCCGGAACGCCCCCTTTGTGAAGCATTATATTTGTTGCGTCTGTAGTTCCTGTGTCCTCGACTTCCAATTGCAATTTTATTTTATTCTTCTTTGCAATATTTTTTATATGCTCATTCAATTGTGCATTTGAAATCAGTTCTGAATCCTTTACTGTAAGGAACGGACCATGTCCAAGCTTATGCTCCTTTATTGAACCATCCTTTGCTATTGTAGTATCAATCGCTATTGCAAAATCTGGATTGATGTCATATACTGATGTCTTTGCCCCATACAATCCTATCTCCTCCTGGACTGTAAAAACAAAATAAATGTCCAAGGGGGACTTCTTCAATCTCTTTGCGGTCTCTATCAATATATAACATCCAATTCTATCATCAAGCGCCTTTCCAGAAATTATATTTTGGTCCCCAAGAAGATCAAAATTTGCCTCGGGAACGACATAATCACCAATCTTAACTTTCTTTTTTAACTGTTCAAGTTCAAGCCCTACATCAACATAAATATCCTCTATTTTTGGGATTGCCTCCGGCATTTCAATGTCATCATGGAGCTCCTTGAAGGTAATTACTCCCTTGCATATTTTCTTGTTTCCTCTTAAAATATCAACCCTTATTCCAATCAAACTTATCGGCTGTATCCCCCCTATTCTTGAAATATTAAGAAAACCCCTTTCCGAGATGGCTTTTACCATTGCACCTATCTCATCCATGTGTGCTGCAAGCATTATCTTCTGACCCTTTCCTCTCTTCCTTGCTATGAGGTTCCCCATCTTGTCGGTGGTTATTTCATCGACGTAAGGAGTTATTTCTTTTTTTATCAGTGCTCTTACATTATCTTCATAACCAGAAGGGCCTAAAGTATTTATTAGTTCAGCAAGCAGTTTCATATTACACCTCTTTTTGATAATCTTAATATTTAGGTATATTTAAAATTAACTTTTATAAAGTCTATTTTTCTTACAATAACGGGCCTGTAGTTCAATCTGGATAAAATATCCCGCTTCGGACGGGAAGATCAGGGTTCAAATCCCTGCAGACCCGTTAAATTTATATTCTCTGGTTTGAACATATAATTATGAACAAGAGGATAAAGATTCTTCTGCACGGAAGCAATCTGTGGTATTTTGGCACTGGAATGCTCGGTCCATTGTTTGCAGTCTTTGCCGAGAGGATTGGAGGGGACATTCTTGACATTTCGTGGGCATGGGCTACATATCTCATAATAACCGGACTATTCATAATTCTCATAGGAAAGATATCTGACAGGAACGATAACAAGGAAAAGTTAATGGTTGCAGGCTATGCATTGAATGCAATATTTACCTTTGGGTATCTTTTTGTTTCAGCACCGTGGCACTTGTTCTTTGTTCAGGTAGGGCTTGGAATTGCATCTGCTTTGGCCATGCCAACTTGGGAAGCGCTCTATGCAAAATATGAGGATAGGAAACATGCTGGATTTGAGTGGGGCCTTGTTGGCGGTGAAGGACAAATTTTGATGGGAATTGCAATAGTGATAGGAGGTTTTGTTGTAAATTATTTTTCCTTTAAGGCTCTGTTCATAATCATGGGAACAGTTCAGGTCATTGCAGCACTTTATCAGGCGCGGATTCTTAGAAAAAATTAATGTTTTCTTTTTGACTTGTTTGGCTTTGGAGCTTCATCCAACCTGAAGAAGTATCTCCTATAAATCATGAATGCAATCGCGACTGCAAGAATCAGGAACCACCAGTAACCCATAACAACATAAAATGGAACTCCTGTAACTTTTACCTGAAATTCTATTTCATAATAATATTTCTTTCCGTTAAAATCAAGGTATTCAAGAACTAATTTTGAATTCTTATGATTATAAAAATAATTTGAACTGAACGGAACTTCAAAATCATCCCTTCCTTGATAAGTCTGAAAGAAGAATAATGTCTTGCTGTTTAGCTTTATTTCCAAGTCCTTTACAGGAGTTTCAGTTGGCAAATCAAAAGTTATCTTTGACATTTCCCCATATTTTATTTCCATTGGATATTCCAAGTTCAAGATTTCAAGATTTGGGGATTTTAACACAGTTACATCAAAGTAGGAATTTTTTATTATTTCACTATTTGACAATCTGGCGTGATTCTCTTTGGTTCCAGTGAAATCTGCATTGATGTCAAATATCACTTCTTTCTTTCCCTTATCCATATCAAATGTTTCACATTCATTCAGGAAGCATAATTCAAGATCGCTGTACAACTTATCCTCTGAATTGTCCATCTGGCACACAAGCTTTGCACTCTCATAATCATAGTACATTATTTTATTTGGCTTGCAAAACAAATCCAATGAAGATTCTGGATTTCGGTTTTCAAGAGATAGCTGGTATACCCTGTCCTCCGCCTCCCTACTGCTGTAAATTTCATAACTTTCTGAATACTCAATTTTTTCTGAATCTAATGAACCAAAGAAATCCACTATCTCTATGTCCGACGTGTAAACATAGCCTGAATCAAGCTCTGGCAACTGAATTATCCAATAGACCTTTTTTGTTTCTTTGGGCTTTAACAAAACTGCCATTGTGTTATCTTTTGTTTCTGATGCAGACTTTGTAAGGTATAATGTTGTTGCAAGATAATAATCGTTCAGATTCTCAAGCTCTATCTCTATTGGAAGAGAAGAGCCCATTCCAATTTTGTTCTTTAAAATGGTTATATCAATATTGACTGCCTTTGAAAGTCCCGGTCCTGATGAAGTGACATTTGTCCGTATATCTATTGTGGTTGGCTCGATGCTTATGCTTCCGGAAGACCAGGAATATCTCACTGAAGGGTCCTTTGCATCTGCACTTTCCTTCATCTTTATGTGAGTTGCGTCGACATAACCATACTGCCCATATGTAACATCGAAAGGAATCCATCCTTTTCCAGGAAAATAAACTTCCGCCCATGCGTGGTTTCCAAAGCCAGGAATTAAATTTGTATATGACTGTCCCGAGATAAATTTGGCAGGAATTCCCTGAGAACGAAGCATTGCTATGAATAAAACAGTGAGCTCATCACAAACGCCCTCCCTATTCTGCAGGACCCACTCAGCATCCTGTGTAAGCTCCTCTGTAAGGGAATCCAAAGAATAGTTTATGTTTTCATTGTTCCACTTTCCGATCTTGTAAACTGCCTCATACAGATCGTCCTCCTCCCTTATGATTTCAGAAGCCTGCTGAATTATCAAAGAATTGTCCGAGCTTATCAGGTCGGTCGGTTTTATGTATTGCTCATATTCATCAGGGACATCCTGAATGGGAAAAGGAATTTTACTCCTTATCTCCTTCAAATTAAAGTCTGACTTGATCTTGTAATTAAATTTGTAATTCAACAATTCCTCATCAACGTTCCTGTATTCGGTGAATATGTAATCAGAATATTCGTCCGATTCAGGAGGATAGTCTTTGCTTATGATATTCAAAAATTCTGCACTCTTAGGAAAGAAGGAGACGTTTATTCTTAAGGTATTCACTCCTCTTGCATTATCCACACTTCCGCTTATCTCCGTTTCGAGATTAAGGAATGATGAAGTGTGAAAGTCCTCGGCAGCATAGCTAATTGGAATCATTAAAAGCAAAAATAAAATCAACCACCTCATTAGTATAAAATTAAATCAATTCTTTAAATAGGTTTCTAAACGTTTCCTGAATTCTGAAAAATCATTCTGCGAAATATTTCCTCCGCATGCATAATTATGCCCACCACCATAGCCATCAAGACCTTCCATCGCATGGGTTATTATTCTTGGAAGAACCACAGATCTTGATCTCAGACTCATTTTTATTCTTCCGTCCGAAACTCTTCCGACGATTATTATTTTTTTATCTGGGAACTTATACATTAGGTTTGTTGAAAGTTCAGCTGTAAAACTAATTCTTCCCGCAGAGTATAGGAACGAGACAACTGGTGAATCGTTTTTCAATTCTGATACTGCTTTTTCCAGAATAGAATCATATTTTTTCTTTATTGGACCATAAATTTTCATTATCTCAACTGCATAATCCGATTCCTGATTTAACAGCTCACTTGGGGAATTTATTTTTTCCAAGACACTAATGTACTGCATTACCTTGTAATGAGGATCCTTAAGTATTGAAAAGAAAATATCAATCAGCTTTCCAAATTCTGTTTCATAAAGAATTTTTTCCGTTGGATAATTATCAAGGTGAAACTCAGGAAATTTTTTATTAAATTTCCTAACGGTCGCAAGCGAGAAATCCGCAATGGTTCCTATTGTTCCTATCCAAAGGTATTTCTTTGTTAATAGGTAACACCAATATGAAACTGGATAAGGCTCCTTGTTTTTCAAAAGCGGATTGAAGTAATGAACCCCTTTTATGTCAACTGGCGGATGATGATCTATCCATATTATAGGAACATTAATGTGATCAACAAAATCCTGTGAAATAATCGGCTTGTCAAGGATAATTACCAGATCAGGAGAGTATTCATCCACTTTTTTAAGATAAGATTCATCAAGCTTAGGAGATGATTTCACAACACACCCATTTCCTTTTTTAAAATACTTCTTTATCTGAAGATACGAGCATAATCCATCAGGATCATCATCAAAAAAAATTAAAGGATTACTTGACTTTTTAATCATAGACTTGATCTTGCCCAAAGAAATCAATTTTTACCCCTTCTATTGTGAGCCCTAAGCGAAGGTCTGTTCTTTTCATGACCCTTCCCTTTTCCTCTTAACCCCCTGGATTTTTTTGCTGATGAAGTCAGACCCCTGAAAACTTTTCCCTTCATATTAGCAAAATGTTTTGTGTTTGGATATTTTGACAGATACTCCCTGTCCCCCAAAATGATTTCATAGTAATAGTATTTTCCATCGTTTGCAATTTCGTAGCTTCCTATCACTTCACAGTTCCTATACTTTCTGTTTGCCCTTTCCTCTGCGACCCACTGATATGATTTTCCAACTATCTTTTTCCTTCTTGTGTGCTTGGATCTTCTACCCTTCTTGATAAGAGGCCTCTGCCTTCCTCCCCGGGTTAGCCTAACTCTTACGAGAACATATCCTTTCTTAGCCTTGTAACCCAATGATCTTGCCCTGTCCAATCTTGTTGGTTTTTCAACCCTTTCAATGGAATCTGATTTTCTCCACTCAACTATCCTGTCCTTCAGAACAGAACCATAACTCCGGTCTGGCTTCTTCCATACATTCCTTATGTACTTGTAAATTCCCATAGCCATATTTCAAAAATAAGCATTTAAAAAGGTTTCTTATAGAAATGCCCAGATTATCATTCCTATTCCCGCTGCCATGAAGAGAGGCTCAAGACTTCCCATCGCAACAACTATCAGGATGCCCATTATCCTTCCAATAGAAATCGCAGTTTCCCTGTAGGTAATGAACCCCATTACATTGCGGGTCTTTTTTGCCCTTGAATACATTCTTGAATGATGTGGTATTTCAACGAATAAAAATGAAAGTGCAAGATAAATATTTATTACTATCATCTGCAGAAAGGTCTTTATGAATAGGAGAAAAAATAGTCCTGCAGAATGAAATAATGCGCCATACCTGAAGAATAATTTTTCTTTCTTTTCTGTTCTCGCAGTTCTTCCCACAAAATAACCGAGACCCATTGAAACCAAAGCGGCAAGAGATGCTATTCCTCCAAGTTCAATGTATTTTCCAAGGGTTATGAATATAAAAAGAGGAAGAGCGAAGTTAGCCATAATTACCCTCATTCCATATAACACATAACCTAGAGTCTCTCTTATTGAATGTCCCTTGAAGATATTCTTGTAGGAAAAACTGACGGGTTCATGAATCTCGGGACTTAGAAACAACGGAACTGCACTCAGCAGAAGCAAAAGGATTGATAAAATAAATAATGTAAGGAAGCCTGTAAATGTGATTATAATTGATCCGAGAATTGGACCTATTAAAATTCCTAGATATGCCATAATAAACCAGAGACTAACCTCCCTGCTTCTGTTTTTTCCGTCCGAGTTCTTAACAAAATCGGTGTGAAAACTCAGCCAGTAAATTGCATTTGCAATTCCCCACACTATTGCTGGAAGATAAAATAATCCATGATAGTTAAGCGACTCAAGCAGGACTATATGCACTATAAACAGCATCATTGAAATGAGAATTCCGTGTTTCACTCCAACTCTTGAAATAAATTTTGGAATTATCACTGCAGTTACCGCCATTGTAATTGAATAAACAAGGAAGAACATAAGGATCTTTGACAGAGGATATTCCAAATCGGCAAAAAGGTATATTGGAACAAATATTCCAATCATTGACAGGGCAATATTCTTCAGAGCGACTGAAACGTATATCTCTGAAAGCTCCCTGTTGAACAGGTATTTTATCAGATATTGATGACCAAACATGATGTATATTCTTAAATATACATATTTAAAACTTTTCAAAAATTTTTTAAAGATTGCCTATTTAGTAGAAATGTAATGGAGGAACTAAAATGGGTGCTTTGAACAATCTAATAAAAATAATATTTGGCTTAATTTTGGTAGTGGTTGCAGTAGGGTTTGGAATATGGGCAAACTGGTTTGGTGCAGTTTGGGTGCTAATCAAGGGTGGAATAATCTTGTTGGTAATATTCATCGGATTGATCCTGCTGTTGCTTGGATTTTCCGACCTAAAATGATAACAAAAAGAAAATATACAAAAGAAGAGGTGGAAGAATTTTTGATGGAAGATATGTTTGCTCAGATAGAGGATGAGGAGATATATGTTGCATCATGATAACCAGCTTTTCTGAAATTTTCTACATTATTATTCTAACCTTAGCTGTTGGATACATAATCTCTGGCTACATTCGAATTCCGGGATTGTATTCAGGAGGGCTGAACTGGAGAAGTATAAAATTTGCAATTCTTGTTGCCGCGCCTGCAGTTGTGATTCATGAGCTGGGGCATAAATTTGCAGGGATAGCACTGGGTTATGCATCCTTCTTTCACATCTGGTGGTTTGGACTGGTGATTGGAATTGCACTCAGAGCAATAGGAAGCCCATTTTTGTTATTGGCTCCAGGCTATGTTTCAATACCTGCAACCAATCCAGTTCATCTTGGGCTGATTGCATTTGCAGGGCCGTTCATAAATCTTGTATTATTTTTAGCTGCATTGATAGTTCTCAAAAACAAGAGAAGAATGAAGAAGAAAGAATTTCTTTTCTGGCATCTTACAAAAGTCATCAATATGTGGCTGTTCATATTCAACATGATTCCAATACCTCCTCTGGATGGAAGCAAGGTATTTGGCGCCCTCTTCGGACTGCTTTAAAAAAACTTATATATTAAATCTCCTTATCAATAGAATGCTAAGGTTTAATCATTCACAATATTCTGACAGACAGCTCAATGAGAGCCTGTTTGACATTCTTGAGCATAATAAACTATTATCCCTTGCAACTGTGACTTCAAATGGAAACGCATACATCAACGCAGCCTACTATGCATTTGATGAAAAATTAAAATTGTACATCATAACTGATCCAAAGAGCAATCATTGCATTAATCTGAACAAGAATTCATCAGTCGCAGTTTCAATATTTGATAGCCACCTCAAATTTTGGTATGATAAATTAAAAGGAGTTCAGTTATTTGGCAGAGGGCATAAAACAACCTTATCTCAGTTACCAAAAGGTACATATTGTTTTCTGAAAAGATTTCCTTTGTTCAAGGAGCTTGTAAAAAATCCGAATGACTTCATGAAAAAGGGCGTTGGTGTAAAACTTTACACTTTAGAAATCAATAAAATTAAATTGTTTGATGAAAAAAAATTTGGTGAGGAAAATTTCATTGATCTTAATTTGAATTAGAATCTTATTTTTCTTCTTATCTTTCCAAGAATTCCCTTTTTGGACACTATCTTTGGTTTTTTAGGTGATTGTTTCTTTACCTTCTGCTTTGGTCTTGACTTTTTTATCGGCTTTTCGACTGATTTCCCTTTAATAATCTTTTTCTTGGCTGGTTTTTTTGAAGGCGATTTCTTCTTAACCTCTTTCTTTTTGACTATTTTTTTCTTCATTGCCTTCTTCTTTATAATTTTCTTGGTTGATTTCTTTTTTGCTTTCTTGACTACTTTCTTTCTAACAACCTTCTCTTCCGCTTCCTCCTTCCTTTCAACTGGAATCCTCTCTATTATAACTGCCTTGTTTAACAACTCCAATTGCTCTTCAGTTTCCTTTATTTTCTTGTTCATTATTTCTGGCTTGTATTTTACTTCCTTCAATTCCAGCAAAGAATTACATTCGGGACACCTAAAATTCAACTCCATTGCCTGTTCAAGATCGTATGAGCCACAGCTGTTCTGACAAACATATTTTTCATGAGATCCCATTTCCAATTTTTTCTGGAACTGATCAAGCTCTTTATTTTTCTGCTGTAACAGCAAATCCTTTGCGTGCTTAAAATTAAATGACCAATAATAAATGTACCATCCTTTTTCTTTGTCCTTCTTTCTTGTTGAATAAACGAGATTCTGCTCTGATAACTTGTAAAGCATCGTCCTCATTTCATTGACATTGATCTTCATCTTGTCTGCGAGATCAAACTCAGAAATATTATCCTTTACTTCCATTATCTTTACTAACTTAACACAATTAGGACCACATATTCTTTTGACGAGCTCCTCAAAAATAGGCATTATTGTCTTCATGATTGATTCCTTGTAAATTGAAATTTAAAAACATTGCTATTCAGAAATAAAAAAAGAAGAAGATTAGTCTTCATCCTCTCCATCACCAGTATCATCGTCTTCATCATTAGAATCATCGTCTTCTTCGTCATCCCACTTTTTTGTTAAAAATTTAAATTCGTCTTTCATTTTCATGAAACCCCCTGTTTTTTGGATTTCTGTGGATTTTAAAAAAAGTATTTAAAGCTATCCATTCGGTTTTTTAAAATATTCTTCACCACACAAGAATAATAAGAAAACATTTAATAAGTAAGTTCAATTTTATTAGATTGGGTGATTAATTATGGCTTTTAATAAAAAATTGGATGTTCCTAGACCTGTTTCTCATGAGTATCAGGAGTCTGTAATTCATACGCAGCCCAGAATGGATGATTTGGATTTGACTGAGTTGAACATTCCTGATGAATCGAGAGGCAGTTTTTCTGAGCAGAGGGTTGAAAGACCAATGGCAAGCGACTTTATGGGGCAGGAACCTCATCACAAGAAAGTCCTGAGAGACAATACTCTCTTTGTAAAGATTGATATGTACAAGGAGTCGATGAGGACACTTAATTTAATAAAAGAGAGTTTGATGAACACTGAAAATATTCT
>Ga0209542_10004366_pt1 | contig 29127 bp, 25 predicted proteins | sample RifCSPhighO2_01_FD_184028 | JGI IMG/M metagenome (GOLD analysis project Ga0209542, IMG submission 184028) | Soil microbial communities from Rifle, Colorado - Rifle CSP2_plank highO2_0.1 (SPAdes) (version 2) | ecosystem: Environmental > Terrestrial > Deep subsurface > Rock core/Sediment ... | reverse complement strand
GCAGGGCGAGTCCATATCCCCAGTCAAATGTTTCGCCCTGCCGAGTCCGCATTAGTTTTCAGGATTCTCCGCAAAATGGGTTCTGACTCTTTCAAACAAACACCACAAAAATCAAAACCGCCCGAAGGCGGTTGGATTTTTGTGGAGATGGCGAGAATCGAACTCGCGTGCAAAGAGTGAGGAGAGACGGATCTACGTGTATAGTGCCACTTGTGTTGTCGCGCCAGATATAGAAGTGGTACGAAAGCATCCGACGCTAAGCTCTTGTTGTTTCCATGGTGGCGAGCGACATCATGGATAAGCTTCTGTGGTTACACCCGAGTAGTTACCGAAGCGTCTTACTACACGGATGGCCCCAGACTAACCGAGCAAGCTCAAAGTTAGGCTAGTGCAAGAGAAGGGAAGAGTCCGAAGGCTTGCGCCATCGAAAATCCATTCTCCCTATTGTTTGCCTTTGCAGGTAACAAGTGTCCGTAGTTTAGCGAGGTGACGGACATCCTCGACACGCGCGAATCAACTCAAAATCTCTCTGTCTAGGCCGATCATCCCCAAATTTGCGTAGCAAATTTGCCCTGAGTCCATCGAAGGGCGCCTCCCGCGCAAATTTGGAATGACCGTATAAATTGTCAAAGTGCAGTAGTTGGGGGAGGCCCGCCCGTACCGAATGGTACATTCGGGCGGGGGCGGGGACTATTGTTTTGTCCCGCGCCCCATCCCGTTAGTGCCTGACCGTACTCCGTATTGCCTCCTTCTCTTCTTTTGCGAGCTTCACGCCAGCCTTGGCCAGTACTTGAGCGTTGACGACCCTCATGAGAGCGCGGCGAGTGACCTCTTCGTGTTCGGCCACTTTGACCTTGTTCTTGAATGGCAGTCGGAGTTGGTGCTCGTCCTTCTTGCTCGTCGATTTTTTTGCCATCCGGTGCTCCTTTCCAGTACGTAATATATCACACTAACCATTACCAAGTCAAATCTGCTATAATATATGAGTGAGAAGGTTAAACTGGATTATTTTTGGTCTATTGACCGTTGTCCTAGCGCTAGGTTGGTGGTATCTTGATTGGGGTAAGTATGGCGCTGATCCTGGTCTTATTCGTGATCTCGTACTTACTCATAAATATTGGACGCCAGTTGTATTTATTTTAATACAACTTATTGCCGAGATCTTCCTCGTGCCGGGTAGCCCCTTCACTATTGCCGGAGGCCTGCTCTTCGGCACACTTATGGGTAGTGTTTACTCAATGTTGGCCAACACACTCTCCTCGATGATCATTTTCCTTGTTTTGCGTTATGCCGGTAAATCGGGCATTACTCGCTATTTGCATGAACGATTCAAGCTAGTTAAAAGGTTTAACATCATGCTTAAGGAGGATGGTTTCCGGCAAGTCCTCTTAATGAGACTCATACCCGTTACCCCGGCTAATCTCATCAATGTTAGCTTTGCCTTCACCAAGGTGCCGACCAGGGACTACTTCTGGGCAACGGTGATAGGCAATCTTCCCGGCACTATTCTCCTGTCATATATAGGTAGCTTCCTCTATGCTCGCGAGGTACCCCACCTCTTGTTTGTAGTTGTGGTGGCCGGCGTGGTAAGTGCTCTCTTGTATTACAAGAGCCACTTATTTAAAAAGTTCTTGAGAATGTAATGTCCCCACACAAGATTTTCGAATCGCCATATAGAGAGTATGCAACCGCTTTCATTGTTCTTGTCGGACTCATTATTAAGTACTTCACGAGAACGCCCGGAGGTGAGCTTATCTTGATTATCGTTTCAGTTATGGGTTCTGTTCATGTGATCTTGCGAGCTATTGAGTCCATTAAAGAAAGAAAAATAAATATTGACACTTTCAATGTAGTGGCACTCATCGCTTCCTTCGGCTCGGGCGAGATCGGCTCGGCCGCTTTCATTGTTCTCATGCTTACCTCGGCTGATCTCCTGGAGCATCACACAAGAGGTCGGGCCAATCATGCCATCCGTCGCTTACTTAGTATGAAGCCGTCTACGGCAAGCCTAGTGCGCAAGGGAGAGATTGTGGAGATATCATCGAAGGATATTGGGGTTGGTGATGTTCTCTTGATCCGAGCGGGTGCTGTGGCCCCAGCTGATGGCTTGATTATTGAGGGCAGGACGCATATGAATGAGTCGCATATATCAGGGGAGTCTAAGCCGGTGGGTAAGACAGTTGGAGGGATGGTCTATGCCCTTAGTGTTAATATGGGCAATCCCATTAAGATCAAAGCCACTGTACCATCGCACGATACAACTGCTGAGAAGATTGCCGTTCTTATTAAGCAAGCCAGTGAGCACAAGTCGCGCAACGAGCGTTTGGCTGACAAATTCGCTGTAATTTTCCTGCCTGTTGTTATCATAATAGGTGTTGCTACTTATCTAATAACACATAACGTTAAGATGGCGGTGGCAATCTTCTTGGTAGCCTGCGCGGATGACATGGCTGTAGCCATCCCACTTGCCGTAACGGCGGCCCTTGGTAAGGGTGCCTCCCGTGGAGTGATAATCAAAGGGGGTGAATGGCTCACAGCTCTTGCCAAGGTGGACACTGTTGTACTGGACAAAACAGGCACACTTACGTATGGCTCTTTCGAAGTTAGAGATGTCAAGCTGAAGGAAGGTATGGATGAGAGGGTGTTCTGGCGCTTTGTTGGTAGCGCGGAGAAGTATAGTGAGCATCCCATCTCAGTTGCCATGCGCGAGAGGGCAAAGCAAGTTGTGGACGATATCCCAGAGCCTGTTGATTATGAAGTGATCCATGGTAAGGGAGTTAAGGCAACGGTGGAAGGGCATAAGGTGGTTCTTGGGAGCGCGGATTTATTTGGTAAGGATGTACGGATTCCCACCGGAAAGGATTTGGGCAGTACTAGTTATGTGAGCGTTGATGGCGCGTATGTTGGTAGAGTAACACTCGGAGACTCGGAGCGCAGGGAGGCGAGTGACACAATTGCCCGTCTCCGGAAGCTGGGAATTAAGAAGATTTACATGCTTACGGGTGATAAAGAGGAAGTGGCAGAGAAGATCTCTCTCAAACTCGGATTGGATGATTACAAGGCAGAAGTTAAACCCGAGGATAAGTTAAAGAAGATTGAAGAGTGGAAGAAGCAGGGCGTTGTCCTAATGGTGGGGGATGGCATTAATGACGCGCCGGCACTTGCCCTCTCAGATGTGGGTGTGGCTATGGGTAAGGGAGGCACGGCCGTGGCAACGGAGGCCGCTGATGTTGTCATACTGACCGATAATCTGGAGCGATTGCCAGAGGCTATTGATATCGGCAAGGAAACAGTGCGTGTTGTCAAAACAGACATGGTCATATGGCTGATTTCAAATATTGTAGGCTTTACCCTTGTCCTCACTGGTGTTGCCGGGCCGGCTTTGGCCGCGTTCTACAACTTCGCCACCGACTTCATCCCACTCGGTAACTCTATGCGTCTCTTCCGCAGATATAAGCCAAGTATTGGTAAGTCGTGACAATAATAGGAGTAAGTGTTACAATGCGTTGCTTATGGCGGAAATGTCAAACAAAAAACCATTGAAGAATATGAAGAATAAGGGCGGGGCGGGTAGCCCTTGGGGCCAATTCGGTACCCATATCTTGTCTGTTATCATCTTCCTGCTCCTCTTGGGTAGCCTCTATTCCTTCTTTTCCGGTGCGACAGATTCAAGAACAGTAACACTCTCCGAACTCGCTAGAGACATAACGGCGGAGAAGATATCTACCATTGTTGTTTCAGGAGACGAGCTTGATATTACATACAAGGACGGAACACTCTCCACTTCGAAGAAGGAAATCGAGAGCTCACTCTCGGAATCTTTGACTAATTATGGCGTCAACGCAGAGGCTCTGGCTAAGATCGATGTTAGCGTAGCCAATCAATCTGGGATAATGTATTACGTTATCAATCTCTTGCCGATCTTGGCGCCGATCGGGCTTATTATTTTCTTTATTTGGATGTTGAGTAGGCAGGTCAAGGGTTCCTCGATGCAAGCCTTTTCCTTCGGTCAATCCAAGGCGCGCATTATCGAGCCGGACGACAAGACCGAGAAGGTGACCTTCGCGGATGTGGCTGGAGTCAAGGAGGCCAAGGAGGAGCTCACAGAGATTGTCGACTTCTTGAAGAATCCGAAAAAGTTCCTGGATATTGGCGCGCGTATACCCAAAGGGGTATTACTTATGGGTGCACCAGGCACGGGCAAGACATTACTCGCTCGGGCTGTAGCGGGGGAGGCCAAGGTGCCCTTCATGTATCTCTCTGGCTCGGAGTTCGTGGAAATGTTCGTGGGTGTGGGCGCCTCGCGGGTACGGGATCTATTCAAGGCGGCCAAGAAGATGGCTCCGGCTATAATCTTCGTAGATGAGATTGACGCCGTGGGTCGCCATCGAGGCTCGGGTTATGGTGGGGGCAACGACGAGCGTGAGCAGACTCTCAATCAGATACTGGTGGAGATGGACGGCTTCGAGCCTAATGACAAGGTCATCGTCATGGCCGCTACGAATAGGCCCGACGTCCTTGATCCGGCACTCCTGCGACCGGGGCGCTTCGATCGGCGCGTGGTCCTTGACTTGCCAGATCTCAAGGACCGTGAGGAGATACTCAAGATCCACTCGCGCAAGTTGCCCTTTTTCGAGGATGTGGACTTGCACGTCATTGCCGAGCGCACGCCCGGATTCTCTGGTGCGGATCTTGCCAGTCTCGCCAACGAAGCGGCTATCCTGGCCGCTCGCGAAGAGCGCAAGGTTATTACTCAATATGATCTTATCCGGAGTGTGGAGAAGGTTATGATGGGTCCCGAGCGCAAGAGTCACGTGCTTGATGTGGAGGAGAAGAGGATCACGGCCTTCCACGAGGCAGGGCATGCCCTTGTATCTTCCGTCCTCCCGCACGCTGATCCGGTCCACAAGATTTCCATTATCAGTCGAGGCCGAGCTCTTGGCTATACTCTCAAGTTGCCCCTGGAGGAGAAGAAGATGCACAACAAACGAGCCTTTATGGACGATATTGCCGTGGGCTTGGGTGGCTACGCGGCTGAGGAGATCGTCTTCGGTGATATAACCACCGGCGCCAGCAATGACATCGCCAATCTCACCGGCACCGCTCGCAACATGGTTACGCGTTGGGGCATGAGTGATAAGGTTGGTCCCGTGGCCTACGACGATACTGACTCGCTTAACCCGGGGAGCATGGTCATGGCCAAGCCTTACTCGGAGGAGAAGGCGGCCGAGCTTGATAGCGAGACCAAGCGCATCATAAACGAGGCACTTGAGCGCTCTCGCGCCGTGATCAAGGAGCATCGCAAAGCCCTCGACGCTATAGCCGAACGCCTTATGCAAGTGGAAACCATCGAACGCAAAGACTTCGAAGATCTCCTCATACTAAGTGGTATCAAACCGAAGAAGATAGAAGATAAAACGGTGGTTTAGATTTCTAAACGCCGATTTTCCAAACACCTCTCTCGAGGAAGGCCTCGATAGTTTGTCTCTTCGCTTTGTTTATTAGATTCGCGTGAGACAGCTTATATTTTTTGGCATACTCCGAGAGTGTCATGATAACTTTACCTTCCAAATATGTCAGGCGTTTGTGATAGCTATTAGTCAGAGCCTTGGTAACGATAGTCTCCATAATTTTTGTATCACCGTTTGTTTGGAAGTCTCTGAACGCATCATAATACATTTGGCGATCAATGAACTTGATGTTTATGGCTACGTAACCCCCACGCAGGAGTAGGTAATTGTTCAACACGCGTCCGATGCGGCCATTACCGTCAACGAACGGGTGGACATACTCAAAACCAAGGTGGAATTTGGCAATCCTCTTCACGATAGATTCTGCGCTGTTTGAGTTATACTCCGTCAGGACATTTTGCAAACGATCTACAACCTCCAGGGGATTTGGAGCAATGTGGTTACCTACTCTAACCCATTCGTCTTTATTTCGGAATCTACCGGCGATATCATCGCGAATATTTGATATAAGCATTTTATGTAGAGATAATATGACATCAAGGTTAAGCTCGGACTCTTTTGACTTGCTCTCTATGTATGTTACCACCCGTGCCAAGTTCTTGGCCTCGAAGATTTCCCTTTCAGATATGTATCTATCAAGCTCTATTTGAAGGAGAATTTTATCTGTCTCTTCAAGCGAAAGGGTGCTGTTTTCAATCGCATTTGAGTTATAGACCTGATCGGAAACCTCTGTTTCAGTGATCATCTTCAGGAGAGCCTCCTTACCAACGATAGCCTTATGGTATCTTTCCCGTAGATTCTGTATTTTATTCAACGCCTTTAATGTATTTGCCATATATACACTCAATTATAGTCGTTTTAACGATTAAGTCAAGCAATATCGTTAAAATAGCAGAAAAAAAGCCTATTTTAACGATTTTGAGCTATATTTCCCAATCTGGTGGGTGTGCTCGTTGCAAATAATACTGGTCGGCCCGGTAGGACTCGAACCTACAACCACCGAGATATAAGCTCGGCGCTCCACCATTGAGCTACGGGCCGGTGAAGTGATCTCGCAAGACTTTGAGCGACTGCTGTATCCGACGCATCAGGTCTGCATCGTTAATCATAGCATTACAAGTGCCGTGACCGAAACCTCCCTTGAAGGAGAGCGATTTCAGTGTCGTGCCCTTGATGTATGCCTTGTGAAATTGTGACTTCTTGAGGCCAAGGGTATTTGACCAGAAAGCAGTCTCCTTTGCAACGTCCATGTCTTTGTATAAATGTAATCTCACGGCAAACTTATCCAAAGGCACACTAAACACTTCTCTAGTCCACTGCATGAAGGCTAGGATAACTGCAGGGTCTGTGTTGGATACCCAAACAGTGGATTTTGTTTTAGCTCCCTCGCCCCAATACAAGAACAAGCCGGCAATGTACAGATCGCGCTTGCTTAAAGGCAACAATACTCTCTTCTCCTCTTTGTAAATCAGATCATCACGTTCATGCCTTTTGCGAGACCAAGTCTCTCGGAAGTTCTCGATTCGTCTATGGTTGTTATCGCGTAACTCACGCAGGCGTTTCTCGGGAAGGGGATAGTCTCGCAACCAACCACTCAGGGTACTTTTGCTAATCCCGGTGGCACTCTTAATCTGCGAGTAGCTCATACCTTCGGCTCGCAACTTCAACACGTGCAACTTCTTCTCTGGTAATGCCATATTATTGAACCTGTACCATATAACTACATGATAGCACATTATTGGTTCGAATATCTAAATAAAGAGTGGATAATGTTGACAAGTTTTGGTTAAGCCAAGTGGAATCTGCTATACTTAAGATAGTTAAAGTTTAATAAATAAAGCGATATATAATAGGATGAAAAAAGCTATATTTTCTAGTTTTCTACTGGTTGTAACTTTCTTTACTTTTTCTTCTTCGGCATTTGCTTCGACAATTAAGGTTAATTTTACGGCAAATGGACAAGCCGAATCTGTGGCGGTCAAGCAAGGAGATGTAGTTCACGTAAGTTGGACAAGCGAAGGAAGCGAACCAATACTGGGGTGTAAGGGAAGTGGAATGTATGGTGCTCTTACCATGAATGGCGCGGAGTGGGTAAACGCCACATTGCCCGCCACAGGGAGTGCCGATCTCACTGTTGCCAATTGGAATGTGACCGGAGTGGGCTTCAGTATATATTGTTGGTTGGGCGATTGGCCACAGAATGCTCAATTCGGATCTAACATCGGGAAAGATGAGATATTATTTCTTGATAAGCGTGTAGGAACGACACCGAAAGGATCAGTTCCCGTTATAATTGCACTCACCCCAACAAGCGGACCGGTGGGAACGAAAGTGCAAATTGTCGGCTCCGGTTTCACCAATGACAACGACGTATCTTTTGTAAGTTTTGTTAACAAAGGTGAGATTCATTACAAGAATGTAAGTTCGCCAGATGGGAAGTTACTCACGTTTATCGTTCCATCTCAGATGGCGCCTCAGACTGGCGAGAGTGGAGTAACCTCACAGCCAAGCGTAGTACCGGGACTTTATTATGTTGTAGTGCAGACAATTAACGGGAAGAGCGGAGTGAGTTACTTTAAAGTTACAAATACTGGAGAAGTGGCCAACTATACCCCGCCTACTACAAGCTTGGTCATAAATAAAAATCTTGGCCCAAGAGACATAGGTCCGGAAGTTAGCAAGCTCCAAACTCTCCTGTCGAAAGATCCAACTCTCTACCCCGAAGGACAAGTAACCGGATACTACGGCGCGTTGACTCAAAGGGCGGTCCAGCGCTTCCAGTGTAAGCATGGGATTGTTTGCTCCGGCACTCCGGAGACTACCGGCTATGGGCGCATCGGCATGAACACAAGGCTAAAAATTGAAGAGATTTTCGGTGGGGTAAAACCAGGCAGTTCACAGAGCAGTAGCAACACATCAACAGGAAGTCAGAACCAGCAAGAATTACAGGTCAAGATCAACGACCTTATGAGACAAATAGAGCAACTCCAGGCCCAACTTCAGTCCGTGAAGCAAGGCAGATAGTTGATAATCATTTGTTGTGCTAAACTAGAAATAGTTAGTAAAGTTAATTATAAATAGATATGAAAAAATATATTTTCGGATTCGTGATGATGGGGTTGGTGGTTTTGGGAACAGTTGGTGGGCGGGTAAGTGCGCAAGCGTTAACAGAGACGCCGATAGCCACCATGGTGGGTACGAGTGTGACGGGAGACACAAGTGATGCGAACGTTAAGATCAAGTTATTGCAAGCCCAGATGGAGTTGCTTAACGAGCAGATCAAAATGCTCAAGCAACAGAGGGCGGCCGAGATGAGTGGTGGTAGTGGCAAGGGCAGTGGCTACATGATGCCCGATGGGGACAGCTTCACTCGACCGATTATGGCCACAGGCACCACTCCGCTAGGTCTTGAGATCAAGTCGATCGCAACTAATTTTAAGTGTCATGCGCTCGCTCGCTCGCTCATGCTCGGTTCGCGTGGTGATGACGTTAAGGCTATGCAAGAGATGTTGCGCGTCTACGGCAAGGGCGTCTGGCCCGATGGTCAGGAGCCTACAGGTTATTACGGCAAGCTCACCGAGCAGGCCGTCCGCCGTATGCAAGAGCACGAGAACATCGTGAGTACTGGCGATGCCCGCACCACAGGCTACGGCGTGATGGGTCGTATGACTCGCGAACGCATCAAGAAGGTCATCTGCAAGGACATGCTTGTCCCCATGATGGGCGGAGCTAATGTAGCAACTACTACTCCAGCACAGTAAGTCACCCCACCCCTTGACAAAAATAGTGCAGTAGTGTACCATACGCACTGAATTTCCGGTCTTTAACTCGGCCTGTTTAGGCCACCCGAATCACCCAACCAGAGGAGGAATCAAGATGAAGAAGAACGCGCTCCTGGGCGTCCTCGCCCTTGTGCTCATGGCTTTCACCACTACCACCTTCGCCCGCGAGCATTCCGGCTCGTGCTACTCCGAGATCTACATGCTGGCCAAGGAGGACGGCGGTCTCAAGGCTTGCCCTACTCAACAGAAGACCAACGAGGCGATCTTCAAGGAGGTCAGCGTCCTCGTCAACGAGAAGCAGACGGCGGTCTCGTGGGGATTTCTCAATCTCAAGGTTGGCGATCGGAACGTGGATGCTACCTGGGTCTTGATCCCTGCGGACAAGATCCCCGGCACGTGGTTTGTTTTCTTCAATGGACAGCGAATTTTCCGCCCCAGCCCGCGTCAGCGCGTCATCACTGGCAACGCGAGGATGGGTGATGGCGAGGTGGTCTATACGCCAACTTCAACCACGAAGGAAGAGGAGTATCCAAACGCACTCCTCCTTGCCAACGACTTCATCGACCCGGTATTTCTCGACTTCCGCTTCGTTGCCTCCAACAACGATAGCGTCGATGCTGTGACACTCGAGGGGAGCAAGTGCTCTGATGTCGATTGCGTCTTCGACAAGTTCGCAATCGCCTTCATGAATCGACTGCAGATCTGGGCCAAGAAGCAGGGGGTCAGTGCCGAAGTTCACTCCAGTGTCTGTGGTAAGGCTGTCTACAAGCTGTTTGACAAGAGAACCTCGCAGAAGTAGCGAGCTCGACGACGAAGAATTAGAGGACCCGACTCGCGGATGCGCAAGCATTTCGTGGGTCGGGTCCTTCTCAATTTACAAAATGGTTATTCGAAGTGGACAAGGACAGAGGGGAACCCTCTGTATAAAATGTGGACAGCGTCCTTGTTTTGTCGCGATATGAGTGCTAGAGTTAGGACATTAATATGAATCTAAATAACATTATGAAAAAGTATATATTAGGACTTGCGCTTGTGGTGGCACTGGTATTGCCCGGCCTTGCTTCCGCCCAGAGTATCACGGTTGACACCCAAGCCACGATCACCGCTCTCCTTCAGCAGATCGCGGCTCTCCAAGCCCAGATTCTAGCCTTGCAGAGCCAGATCAATAACACTGGGAATACGGGTACAGACACAACCCCAGTCTCAGCTCCATGGTGTCACACGTTTAATGCTAGTTTCGGGATTGGTTCTACTGGCGATGATGTGTCTGCTCTTGAAACCGTCCTTACCAAAGAGGGTATCAGTGGCTTTGAACATTCCAGCAACTTCTCTGCATCGTACAGTGAGGCCATCGCTTCTGCTGTTTCTGGTCTGCAAGAGAAGTATAATGGTGAGATTCTTAATCCCGTGGGACTGTCAAGGGGTACTGGTTACGTTGGTAAATCAACTCGAGCTTACTTAAACAAGATATATGGTTGCGTACGGCCGGTATCTCCACTTTTGCCAGTGTTGTACGTCTCACTCCAGGTAGTTTCGCCTAACGGTGGAGAGTCTATGACCGCAGGTAGCGAGCAGAGGATCAATTGGTATGGCTACGGCCGAGCAACTGACACGTACAGTATCAAGCTCGTGTCTCAATATCCGTGGTGCGAGGGCGCGTCTCCTTGTCCTATGTTAGACAATGCAAGTTATGCTTATCGCGCGCCTTATACCATTGCCACCGGCATTGCCTCGGCTAGCGGGGTTAAGAACGCTTATCCCTGGATCGCGGGTAAAGTGGTGGAAAATGCCGAACTCCAGACCGGCGTCTACACCATCGAGATTTGTCTCGACCAAGCCCCTACTAAGTGCGACTCGAGTGACTCGTTTTTTAAGATTTATGATGCGCCAATAGTAGAGCCGGGATCTATCCCTGTAAGCATATTTTATCCGGACAAAGGCGAGACCTTTACTCTTGGTCAAAATGCAATGATTGAGTGGGTTGGCGGGGCAGAACCAGTTGTGATTAATTTGTATTCTGCTGATACAGCAAATTACACTAAGTACACTATCAATCCTCAAGCTTCGGGACATTCTACCACGTGGACAGTAGGCAAGAGCCTCTCTGGTGGCACCATGTCAGCCGGACTTTATACCCTAGAGATATGTAGTATATATAGAAATGATTGTGACAAAGCGGCAATGCCTATTAAGATTGTAAACAATGGCACTGGTTATCACTATGGAGTGGAACTCAAGGCCAACGGGGTGGGTGGGGTTACGGAGTTTCAGAATCCTTCAAATGATCCGGTTAAACTCTCTTGGGTAATTACTAATACCGGCGAGTACGGACCCTTCGCTTGTGAGGCTTCTGGGGCGGCAGATTGGAGTGGGACGATCACTCCCGTGAGTAGTTACAAAATGGTGGGACCATACCCAAGCGCAACCACCCTTATGCTCACATGTAAGGACAACCACAGCACTTACTCGACCTTTATGACCATCAAGCCGGTTGTGATTACTAACACACCACCTTTATCTATCGAGGTGTACACTCCAAACGGTGGGGAGACGCTACAAACTAAGAGTGCCTACAACATCGTCTGGAGTGGGGCGAATGGCAAGTGGGCGACCATCTCCCTCTTGCAACAGGTGCAATGCTTCACCACGCCATGCAACGACCAGCGTTTTACGATTGCCACCAGTGTGTCATCCGCTAGAAATATCTACCTCTGGAGTGCCGGACAGACCAAGCAGGGTGATGGCTACACATTCCTAGCGGATGCGGGGCCATACCGTATTGAAATCTGTTACGACGGAACCAATATCTGTGATACTAGCGACTCCTACTTCAGGATTGTCACAGCGCCACCTCCAACCCAGCCAATAACCGTTGACATTAAGGCCAATGGCTCGAATGGCCCTATCACCATCCCTTACGGTACAAGCGCCACCCTCACTTGGGGGAGTATTAGCGCCACTTCTTGCGTGGCCGCGGGCAATAGTTGGTCCGGAGCAAAAGCCCTTAGCAGTAGCGAAAGCACGAAAGCTCTCTATGCCCCGGCTACGTATAAGATTGTGTGCTTCAACTCCACCAGTGGTCTGCCATCTTCCTCCGACTCGGTGACGGTCAATGTCACGCCTGCGAATTGACCTTGAGGAACCCAGAGGGGAACCCTCTGTGCTGTATAAAATAGTGACTATAAATTACTCAAAGTGGAGGAGGGAGTCGGTTTGGAGACGCGCGGCTAGGAGAGGGTGATTAGCGAGAGACGGGTCGGAGGTGATGAGGCGTTTGGCTTCGGTGCGGGCGGCCTCTACAAGCTTGAGATTCTTGAGGGCTTCCATGCCCACGTCCGAGATGCCCCACTGGCTCTTGCCGATGAGGGAGCCTGGACCGCGGAGCTTGAGATCCTCTTCGGCGAGCTCGAAGCCGTTTTTCGCTTTCTCTATCGATTTGAGTCGCGCGGGGATGTTAGCACCCGCACTCTCATTAGTTACAAATAGGTAACAATGCGCCTGGTGACTTGAGCGCAAGACCCGACCACGAAGTTGATGGAGTTGGGCGAGGCCGAAGCGTTCGGCCCCCTCGATAATGATGATGGTGGAGTTCGGTACATTTACCCCAACCTCTATCACACTAGTAGCAACTAGTATTTGTATTTCGTTATTAACGAACTCGCGCATTATCTCATCTTTTTCATGTGCCTTCATTTTGCCATGGAGTCCGGCAACGGTGAATTCAGGAAATATTGTGGTGCCAAGTTTGTTCGTCTCTGATTCCACATCCTTTGTCTCTAGGGCCATTTCCTTTGTAGGGTCCGGCTCGTATATGCGCGGACAAATAACATAAGCCTGACGGCCAAGTTTAACTTGCTTACGTATGTGTTCATACACCCGCGCTCGTTCCTTCGGTGGTACTACTTCAGTCATGATAGGTTTGCGACCCGGAGGTGACTCATCAAGCAAGCTCAAATCAAGATCGGCATATATAGTGAGCGCGAGTGTGCGCGGTATAGGTGTAGCCGTCATACTAAGTAAGTGTGGTGCATGGGCGCCCTTCTTAGCAAGCTTGCCTCGCTGATCAATCCCAAATCTGTGTTGCTCGTCGATGATAGCAAGAGCCAGGCGTTTCCACTTCACGCTCTGGCTTGCGTGGGCATGAGTGCCGATCACGATATTCATACTGCCATCAGCGACCCACTTCTGTAGTTGTGTTCTGGAAACGTGAGTATGACCCGACGCCTCAATTTTACTCGGGTATTTGCGACACTCTGATCCCGTAAGTAAGCCGATCTGTATATTTCCCATATTTTTAAAAAAGGAAATAAAAGATTCGAAATGCTGTTTAGCTAGTATCTCTGTCGGGGCCATATAGGCTACCTGAAACCCGGCTTTAATCGTCGCATATGTAGCAGCCGCAGCTACGAAAGTTTTGCCGGATCCTACATCACCTTCAAGCAATCTGGTCATAGGTACAGATCTTTGCATATCGCTCAGAATATTTTTCAAGACGAGATTTTGCGATTTGGTAGGAGTAAATGGCATGCTCTCTACAAAGTCGCCCACCTCGCTCCAAATCTCGTACGCTCCTGAGCTATCATATTCTAATCTAGCCTTTTGTCGGATAAGTTGGATTATGAATATTTCTTGAAACGAGAAGCGCTTGCGAGCCACCTCCGCGTCACTCGCCTTCTTTGGTGTGTGGATGTATATGAGAGCGTGCTCGAGACTGGGCAGGTGATAGCGCGTCAGAATATCACTTGGGATCGGATCTTGGATTTGTTTGTGTAAATTAGCCTTTAGCAGTTTGGCAATCGCGTATGTGAGCCAGAGACTAGAGATGCCACGGGATTCAGGGTAAACAGGTACTAGTTGATAGGTACTACCCGCCTGCCGGTCGGGCAGGGGTACTAGGTTGGGAGAATCTGGAGAAGGCGAAAATAATCCGCTATCCTGATCACTATCCCCGGCTATTTCTAGCCGTGGATTAGTGAGAGTGCCATTCTTGGCCATAGAGCCAGATAGGCGAACAAGCGTGCCCTCGAGCACCTTCTTGGCCATATAAGCTTGATGGAACCAGACAGCTTTAACTTTGCTCCCATCAGAGCGCTCTATCTGCATGGTAGCCATAGGCATCTTGGTTCGCCACGAGCGACTTGTCTTCTGCGAGATCACTTGACCAACAATATCTTGACCCCCAGATTCGTATCGCGTGGGGAAGTAGTTAAGCAGGTCAGCAAGAGTTTTAAGGCCGAGTTTGGCTAGGGCTTTGCGTTGTGGCTCTTTAAGCCGGAAATATTCGTTTATTAGTTCGCTTGCTTGCACAAGCCTATTGTATCAGGCCGATTGAGTAAGCGGAATTTAAAATAGTGAAAGTTGAGCGTGATTATGGGCCAGGTTTGTAGGCAACTCTAGCAACGGGTACTCCCTTTTTATCATCAGAGTGCTTGCCAAATAAGGCTGCATCAAGGCCACTTGTTTCGCCTGATCTGAAGGACGCAAGCACAAGGAGGCCGAAGATGTAGATGATGTGTTCGTCTACTACAAGAGCATGAGGTTTTTCCATAGAGGTAAAGCGTTTCTTAAGCTAAGCATTATCCTTGGGCATACAAACCACTAAACCTATTGCCATTAAACTTATGACAATAATAGTTGGTAGGCTATTGACTAGACTTATATTAAGGGTTGACTGGAGGGCTTTGAAGAAAACTATCCTGTCGAATAGCCTTATGATTATTAGGGCAACACCAACCCAAGCAAAACGTCGATATTTAATAGGATTCTTGGCTATAAGACCCATCATTAATCCAAATGCAATCATATAAGATCCTGCAAATCTAGCGAATGACATAAATAAATCCGGATCTATATTAACAGTTATTCCATAAACTTTATTTACGAGAGATACTACAAAACTTGAATTGCCAAATGTTCCTAATAAGCCTAGAACTACGTGATAAATAGATGCGAACCACGCTATAAATCGAAACAATTTCAGAGATGTGTTTTGTTGCATTGGAATTACCTAATTAGTATTAATAACTAGACACATTATACATGTATTTCCTATTGCTGGACAAGGTATTGTATTTATGTGGATAAGGGACTTGTTTTGTGATAGTGTTGGTTTGGAGCTTGAGCAACGTTCTTTCACAACCTAAAAAGGAGAATCAGACCATGAAGATCATACTGCTCATGCCACAGTCGACTCGGTATGGAAAAGAGGGTGCGTTTGACCAGCGTTTGCGGTATGCACCGTTGACATTGACTACGCTCGCTGCTCTTATCCCTCCAGAACTGAATGCTTCGGTGCAATGCATCGACGAATGGGCTGAGGATTTCGATCCACACACCGTTGAAGCCGATGTTGTCGGGATTACGGTAATAACCGGAAATGCTCCCAAGGCATATCTGTATAGTCGCATCCTTCGTGATCGTGGCATTACTGTGGTCCTTGGGGGTGTCCATATCACTCTCGTGCCTGAAGAAGCTGAGAATCATGCTGACGCTATTGTTTGTGGCTATGCTGAAGAATCGTGGCCAGGACTCCTGCGCGACTTTGCAACTGGAACACTTAGGAAGCGTTACAATCGTCAGCCGCTAACCATGGATGGGTATCCTCGTCCAAGGCGCGATCTGCTCATGAAGCAGAAGTATATAAACACGAATGTCGTGCAAGCAACTCGTGGTTGTATATACCGCTGTACATTTTGTGTCGTGCCAACTGCATGGCCAAAGCAGTATCAGCGCGATCCAGAAGATGTCGCTCGGGAAGTTGCAGAATTTACCGGGAAGACATTCATTCTCATCGACCTCTCTCCATCATCGGATGAAGAGTACTTTGGCAGACTCGCTGATGCGTTTGCACCTCTTCGAAAATATTGGGGAGGACTTGCAACGCTCAACATCACGGACAACCCGAAGCTGATGAAGAAACTCGAAAAGAGTGGTTGTCGTGGCTTGTTAGTCGGGATTGAATCACAGAATTCGAATGCTTTGAAGGCGATGGGAAAGTCGTGGCAAAAGCCAAACGACAATCTCTGGCGCATCAAAATGCTTCACGATCATGGCATCGCTGTGCAAGGTTGCTTTGTCTTCGGTATCGATGGCGATACTGAAGGTGTGTTTGACGAAACGTTGGAATTCGTCTTCAAAGCAAGTATTGACTTGCCTCGTTTTGCAATCGCGACACCGTTTCCGAAAACTCCACTGTATCGAATGCTCGATCAGGAAAAGCGTATCATCAGTAAGGACTGGGAATGGTACGACGGACAACATGTCGTCTTCGAACCCAAGGGAATAACTGCTGAGCGTCTTTACGAAGGCACGAAGCAAGTTTGGCATGAAGCCTACAAGTTGACCTCAATCGGGCGACGGATCTTAACTTCCGCCGCATCACTCAACCCGATTGTTTTTGCTACGATGATTGGCACAAATCTCGGATATAATGTGTACGCAGACAAATATCCTGGATATATGCCAGTTCCGTGCGAAGGCCGATCGTGGTTCCACGCTTCGAATTATACTGAAGCACACCAACTCTAGAAAGGAGATTGTCATCGTGAAGGTCCTGTTTGTCACACCGCAAGTTGGAAGAAAAACGACTGGCGACTACGTCAGAACATGGCAGATGGAACCACTACCGATCGCAACCCTTGTCGCTCTTACCCCAGACGACGTCGATGTCACGTATGTCGACGAACGTCTGGGGGAGGAGATCAACTTCGAGGAGCACTACGACCTGGTAGCAATCCCCGTTGAAACCTACACCGCCAAGCGTGCTTATGAAATCTCCACGGCATTCTGTCGACGAGGAGTTCAAACTATCTTCGGCGGATACCACGTCGTCCTCATCCCTGAGGAAGCCCGCCTCTATGCTACAAGTATCTGTAGCAATAATGCCGAAGGAGTTTGGGCTGAAGTCATCAGGGACGCAAGAGTGGGCAGACTCAAACCTGTCTACGAAACACCAGTAGGATTTTCGCATCCCTTCGTTATCCCGAACAGGAAGATCTTCGGATCGCGAGACTACTTCAAGCTCAGCTGTGTTGAGACGGGCAGAGGGTGCCCTTTCCGCTGTAACTTCTGTTCGATTGCCGCGGCGACCAATTCAACTTACACTTCTCGAGCAATCGACAGCGTTCTTGCAGACATCGCATCTCTCAAAAACAAGAATGTCTTCTTCGTCGAGGACAATTTTGTCGGGAATATGCGACACATCAAGGATCTGTTGAAGGAAGTGGCGAGGATGAAAATTCGCTGGGTTGGCCAGGGCACACTAACGATGGCTCGTGACGAAAAGTTGCTCGGACTCATGCGCGACAGTGGATGCATGGGCGTTCTCATAGGTTTCGAGTCGCTGAGTCACGAGACTTTACGTCTCATGAACAAGCAGTTCAATACACAGGTGGGAAATTACGAAGACCTGATCAAGCGTCTCCACAGCTATGGAATCGCCCTGTACGGCACGTTCGTATTTGGATACGATTCCGAAACACTGCAGAGCATCGACGATACGGCAAAGAAAGCGATTGACTTCGGCCTGTTCATGGCCGCGTTCAATCATCTAATGCCGTTCCCGGGCACTCCGTTGTACCACCAGTTCGTTCGAGAAGGACGGATGAAGAACAACAAGTGGTGGCTTGATCCAGAGTTTCGGTTCGGAGAGGTCCCTTTCCGTCCGAAGCAGATGACAGCCGAACAGCTCCATGAGCAATGCATCAAGGCAAGACGCACATTCTATGGTTATCGGGCTATCGCCTCGCGCGGGATCTCGAACATCGTAGGAAACTGCGGATCAGCGGCAAAGGCGGTGGCATTCGTTTACATCAACTCTCTTCTCCGAAGAGAAATTGGTGAGAAAGATGGTTTGCCACTTGGTAATGAGGCAACGTCGCCCGGGGTGATCGCATGAGCTCCAGATTCAAATTCCGACTCGCGGGCGAAACGGAGGACGGTGCATTACGTGCCGTCCTCCGCCAAGCTTCAATGCCCGGTAGTGTATCTCTTGCATTCAGTCGCGAACCCTCATTCTTCATTGCCGAACAGGCAGGAAGCGTGAGACATCAAACACTGATCTACCAAGATCAGGAAAGTGGAAAGATCACCGGCATCGGTGGTCGTAGCGTACGGAAGTTGTATGTCGACGGGATTCAAAAGACCGTCGGTTATCTAAGCAGTCTGAGACTCCTTCCTGAGGCGCGAAGTAGTATGACGTTGGTTCGAGGGTACAAGTTTTTCCGTAGCCTTCACGGTGACGGAGAAGTGCCCTACTACTTCACGACAATTCTCAACGAGAACAAGTACGCTAAGCTTATCCTCGAAAGCGGAAGAGCTGGTATGCCAACATACGTTCCTGTCGGGATGCTTGTAACTTATTTGATACCCATTCGAAAAAAGGTGTCACGTAAGTTGCGACACGAAGTTCTGTCCTGTAACGAAGATGCTCTGCCTCAAGCGCACGAGTGTCTAAGTGAATGGAACGGTCGCCATCAGTTTGCTCCGGCCTACACGCTGGATGACATTTCTGGTGGCACTGGATTACTGCCGAATTTTTCTCCCAAGGACTTGTATGTCTGCAAGGAGAGAGGTGAGGTTGTAGGAACTCTTGGTGTCTGGGATCAGCAATCATTCAAGCAGACGATCGTTACAGATTATTCTGCAAAAATGAAAGCGATCAGGCCTTTCTACAACGGGATTGCCCGGTTACGAGGACATCCAGCGCTACCAAACGTTGGAGAAAGCATTAGATCTGTATATGCTTCGTTCGTGAGTGCCAAAAACGACAACACTGAAGTCTTTGAATCGCTCATTGATAAAGCCCGCTCAGAGTGGTCAGGTTGTGGTCATGATTATCTCCTTGTCGGTTTAGCCGAGGAAGACAAGCTTGCCACTGTCGCTCGTCGTTTGGCGAGCAGAGAACTTAAGAGCAAAATCTACCTCGTGCATTGGCCAGAAGAAAAAGTGGCGCTTCCAAAAAACGGGAGAGCTGTTCATCTTGAAGCTGCGACGTTATAACAGGGCCTTGTTCGTACCCTAGTACAGCATGGCTCTTTTTTATTCCACAACTTCACATAATACCATCCCTAATTAACCGATGAACACTGCTTCAATATCCACTCATAGCCAAGTAACTGCTTCATTGCAGGTAGATCATCGACCAACTCGTTCAGTTTCTTCTCAATCACTTTCTCTTGGCTATCGATACTTTTAAATATTTGATTGGCCGTCGACTTGCGCAGTTCTTCGAAGAAACGCTCAGCAGGATTCAATTCAGGTGAATACGGGGGCAGAAAGAGAACGATCAAGCCCGGTATCTGCCTATGCACGATGGGCCTATGGCAGGGGGCGTTGTCCCAAACGATGATAACCATCTTGTTTGGGTGTTGCTTCTTGAGTTCAAGCAGAAAGGTGTGTGCTGCTTCCGTATCAAAACCATCGATACCCGAGAGGTGGAAGCTAGCCCCGGATATTGGCGATACAGCCGAGAAGAGGTAGCGATTATCAAATGAATGTTGGCTATCGATGATGGTACGCTCTCCCACCTTCGACCAACTACGTTTGAAGTTAGAGATTAGCCCATAGCGCATCTCATCGCCAAAGAAAAGCTCGAAAGGCTTTTCTCCTAGCGGCTCCAGGAAGGGAGCAAGGCCCCCTTTTTAAATGTTTCTTGTTTCTCTCTATCTCCCTGGACTGGATGAGGCCGAGCTCCCTTGTATGAATAGTTGAGTTTGTCCATGCGGTACCAGACTGTCTGCTCAGGGATTTCTTTTTTGTGACGTTCCTTGATCCACTCTTGCATGCGGGGGATGGACCAGTATCCTCCCTTGTCTATCTCTTTTGCTAGATCTTCAAATATCTTTGCTGCCCAGATCTGGTTACCTTCCGGACGACCTCCTTTGCTCATGATGAGAGCCGAAACCCCGCCTTCGTTGTATGCCCCGACCCATGATATGAGCGACGTGCGAGAGATGACGAAACGCTTTGCGGTTGCCGTCTTAGTGACCCCTTGTTTAATGCTGATAATTGCTCGGATACGATTTTTTTGATCCGCATCCCCGGACTCTTTGAGAGCCCGTCTCAAATGATCCATGCTCTCACGAGCATGCAGTTGTATTGTGGCCATATGTATAGTATGACACAACTGTTCTTTTGTTCAATGGTTAGTTGGGGATGGTATGAGGCGGTATTTGTGGTAAAATTGTTCCAGAACCGCCGTTATTTGAAATCCAAGATGGGAGAGAAACCATGCCAAGAATTATCAGTCAGACAAAGCAGATTGTCGAGTTGACGCCTTCAGAAAGAGCCATCATGTTCGGTCTCCTTTCCCTCGAGTTTCTTGGGACACGCCGGGAAGACTTTATCCACGATCTTGAAGAAAAAGAAGCTGTTGCTCTTCTCCGCAAGGAGTCTCATGACGGAGAGATTGTGGGTTTTTCAACTCTCATGATTCTCGATCTTCCGATCGATGGCAGAATTGTAAAAGCTGTTTTCTCGGGAGACACCACGGTACTTCTGGAGTTCAGAAGAAGTGGCGGTATCGGCGTGGAAGTTGGAAGATGTTTTATGAAGACTCTGGAAGCGTTTCCGGAGCACGAGGTCTACTATGTTCTGATCTCAAAGGGATGGCGGACATACAAAGTACTACCATTCTTCTTCAAAGAATTCGCGCCGAGGCGTGATGTCTTAACGTCGATCCGTGACAAAGCTGTCATGGATGCGTTTGGGGCTGTGAAGTATCCGAGAGACTATGACCCTGAGAAGGGACTCATTATGTTCTCAAAGGAAACCCAGCGGCTGATACCGGGAAGTCCTGATGCAGTACCCCTGCATGATCCCGACCTGCATACCAAGTTTTTTCTCAAGAAGAACCCAACGTATCTTTCGGGAACGGAACTTGTATGTGTCGGGCGGGTGCAAGTTGAAAACTTTGCTCCGCCACTCATTCGATTGCTCAAAACACCCAACCAGTGAAGGAGAAGTCATGAAAGTAAAAGTTCTTACGGCGAATCTCCTATGGTTTTTGTACTCTGCCTTCCGGGCAAGGACATGGAAGCGAGCCAGAAAAAATGTGGAGGTCTCTCAGGCAGAACTCTTGCAGCAGATTGTTGCCAAGAATGCCAAGACCGTATTTGGTCAAAGGTATTCATTCGAAAGAGTCAATTCGGTCTCAGCTTTTCAAAAGGCTGTACCAATTCAGTCTTACGAAGATGTTCAACCTTACATTGATGAGATAGCAGCTGGCGCATCAAATGTGTTGACTGCTGATTCCATCCAGAGATTCGGTGTGTCGAGTGGTTCGACAAGTGCTTCAAAGTTGGTGCCCTACACAGCATCACTCGTCACCGAGTTTCAAGAAGGAATAGATCCGTGGATGTATCACCTTATGCGAGACTATTCTCGGATACTCGGGGGAAAGGCATATTGGTCGGTCACTCCAGTCGGTGCAAAACAAAGATACTCAATGGGTGGTATACCAATCGGCTTTGATGACGAGCGGTCATATTTCGGGAAACTCACTCAATGGGTCTTCCGAACAGTGATGGCTACCCCTTCAGAGTTGGCTCTTGTTCAGGATATGGACTCATTCAGGTACGCCACACTTCGATTCCTCATACAGGAAAAGTCGCTTTCGTGGGTATCAATCTGGAATCCTACTTTTGCCACTTTGTTCCTGAGTCCTCTTGAGAAATGGTTTGAGCAACTCATTGAGGATGTCCGTACAGGTTCGATGTCAATTGATCTTGGGGTTACGCCCGAGATCGACACATTGATTCGCAAGACTCTAAAGAAGTCACCTCGGCGGGCTAAGGAGCTTGCACGCATTCGAGAAGAGGGTAGTAGAAACCTTTATGAGAGTATATGGCCGAACTTAAAGCTCATAAGTTGTTGGACGCATGGTAATTCAGGGGAAGCTGTAAAGCGACTCCAGACTTACTTTCCCAATGTTGCAATCCAGCCGAAAGGATTGATTGCAACTGAGGCTTTTGTGTCGTTTCCACTTCGAGGAGAAGCATCAGCCCTGTCTATCAACTCACACTTTTTCGAATTCGAGGAAGTAGGAGACAAAACGATTAGGTTGGCACATCAAATCGAAGTCGAAAAGGTGTATGCGGTAATTGTAACTACGGGTGGTGGTCTGTATCGATATCGACTCAATGATGTGATCGAGGTGTTAGGATTCGAAGCACATTGCCCACTTCTTCGCTTTGTCGGCAAGCAGGATAAAGTTGTCGATATTTGCGGAGAGAAACTTAATGAGCTGTTTGTCAGTCACGTCGTAAGGCAATTAATTCCAACTGTTATCCAGCAGCCCAATTTCTGGATGATGGCACCCGAACGATCATCTGCGCAAATCGTTGAGTATACTCTGTTCATTCAGCTCTCATGTGGCGCAGAAGTTACAGACGATACATTGATAGGCATGAGTAGAGAAATTGACTCTGCCTTTCGAGAAAACTTCCACTACGACTATTGTCGTCGTCTCGAACAGCTCGCACATTGCAAGATATTTCTGATCAATTCGGATCAGGACGCATTCCAGGTCTATCTGACCACTTGCACTGAATTGGGTCAGCGGTTGGGAGATATCAAATCAGTCGCGTTGCATCCATATCAGCACTGGTCAACGAAACTGAAAGGAAGGTTTATTTAACGCCCTTGGCTAAACAGCCCGGGGCGTCTTTTATGGGCCGGGTTTGTAAGTGCCAGTAGTAACAGTTATTGTTTTTTTATTGGTAGAACGCTTGCCGAAGAGTGCGGCATCAAGGCCACTCACTTCGCCTGATCTGAAGGCTGCAAGCACAAGGAGGCCGAAGATGTAGATGATGTGTTCGTCTACTACAAGAGCGTGCGCGTTGGGCCATGGGAAGGGGAGGACAAGGTAGTAGAGGAGCATAAGCAAGGCTCCAAGTGGAGCAGAGAGGCCAACCAATGTTCCTGTAAGCAAGGATACCCCGAGCAGAGTGAGGCCAACTTCGTTCACGATATTAATAATAGGTAAAATACTACCACTTGTGAGCATCTGGAAGAAAGAGGAGAAGTTGACTGCCGAATTGATATATCCTATGGCCGACCAAGAAGAATCAGCAATCTTACTTACACCAGCATAAAGGAATAATGAACCCATGGTCAAACGTAGGGCCACTAGAGCAAATTTTTGATATTTTGTCATACTCTTGTTTTGATAAAACTAATAAATATTTTACCGCAAGCTTCCAAGGAGGTCCTTAAGTGGCAACATGGCTCCGGCCACAACGCTGTCACCTCCTCCATAGTACAACAAAACTTGACCCTTGCGGACAACTACTCCACAAGGGAAGACAACTTTGGGTATCTGGCCTTCCTTCTCGTACTTCTCTTTCGGCTCCAGGATTGGGACGACTGACCTTGCTATGACAACTGTTGGGTCATCCTTATCAAGGAGGGCGATACCTGTGCGATAAGTACTTGAGTTGGAAACTCCGTGATAGAAGAGGAGCCAGCCATGATCTGTCTTGATTGGTGGGGCGGCAATGCCAACCTTAACACCATCCCACATGCCCGGACGTGGGGCTAGTATCTGCATTCTGTTGGACAACCTTTCACCTTCGAATCGCAAATCTGGCAACCAATCTGCCGAGACCACACCTCCAATGCGGTGTAGGGCTAAGTATTGACCATTAACTTTAGACGGGAAGATGCAGGCATCCTTATCGTCCACATTATCAGGACTGAGGAAAACAGGATCGCTCCAATTCCATTTACGTGCAAGGAAATCTTTCTCAAGGATCGAGGTTACAGTAGCTGCAGGTGCCTCTACACCGTTGTAGGCGGTGTAGCACATGTATATCCTGTTACCAATCTTGGTAACCCTAGGATCCTCACAGCCGGAGTTGCCACCTTGCACTCGTTTTTCCTCATGTGGCGTTCGGGGGACATATATCGGTTCATCCAAGCGTTCGTCTATTGTGAGGCCATTCTTGCTCCTTGCGTAACCAATAACGGAAGTATTGTCGTTACTCTGGGCTCGATAGAGTATATGCACGGATCCATCAAGATCAATGGCCGCAGGATTGAAAACAGCCTTACTCTCCCAAGTGTTGCCTCGGGGCACAAGGATGGGGTTGCCAGGGAAGCGTACCGTTAAACGTTCACCGCCAAGTGGGCCCATGACGGCCAGTAGTTCCTTGAGATTAAGATCGGCAAAGCATCCTGTCGTATCGCTCGCTCCATAATAAATACGAAGATTTTTGCCAATGACTATTGCTCCGGAGGGGAAGCAAATTTTCGGTACCTGACCGAAGTATTCGTATGTTTCCTCAGGGGTGAAAAGGGGTCCTCTGGTCGAACCTTTAATCCTTCGTGGATCGTCAAGGTCGAGGAGTATTGCCTCAGTACCGAAGATGGGTTTATCGGTGCCATAATCCTGAATGTGTGAATATACAAGGAGCCAACCTAGGGGCGTCTTGATGGGTGGAGCTCCAATCTCAATCTGGTCCCTATCTTTCCTGTTTGGGCTGATATGGTGTTTGGTAGGCGACTTTTCCCATTTCCGCCAATAATCGGGGGACCATACATCCTCGATTTTATCGAAGAAAGCTATGGCCATCTTCGAAGGGGGCTCATCGGTGTGGAAGCACCGATGAGCCACGTATTTGCCACCTACTTTTTCAGGGAAGAGGACGAAGGCTTTAGCGTTGAAGGGGGTTACAAGGTGCTTGCTCTCTACCTTTTTGAAGTCCTTGGTGATTGCCACCCCCACCTTGATATTACCGGAGTTGAATGGATAACCGCCAAGGGCTGTATAAAAAATGTAATACTTATCTCCAACCTTGCAGATCCGCGGGTCCTCACAACCAAAACGTTCCCACTCTTCCTCCGGTACGATGAATTGGCGTCGCTTGGTGTAATGGATCGAGTCAGAGCTCTCGGCCATACCAATGGTGGATAGATGCATGTAAGCTCCCTCGTGATAAGTGATCTCGGACATGGCTCGATATAGGCAAATGGTTTTCTTGCCAAATGCAACAGGTGACCAATTGAAGGTGGCCGCCGCTTCCCAAGGGATATGTCTCTGGGGGATGAGGATCGGGTTATGGATAGAACGTTTGACGATGAGCATCCTATTTCTTCCGCCTTGGAAGTTTTAAAGTAGTTGGTTTATGCTCGGCAATCTCTTTAATGAACTTCCCATAATCTGCCACCGCTACACACACCACTGTATCTGCTCCTCCGTAGTAGACGATTAGATATTTATCTTTGACCACTGCTCCGCATGAATATACAACGCCAGCTTTGAAACCGAGGTTTTCATACTCCATATCCGGCTCGAGTATCGGTTCCTTACTCCTGTAGACAATCTTGGTGGGGTTATTGGAATCGAGGATCATAGCGCCCATCTTATAACGATTAGGATCACGCAAGTCCATAGCGTGATAGAGGATTAACCAACCGAGCTTAGTCTTGATTGGCGAAGGTCCTACACCGCGCATCCAATTGTCCCAGCGTTTATCCTTAGGATTGGAGACCGGAATTTTACTAGTAATAAAATGTTTACCGTCAAGTTCGTCGAGTGAGTTAAGGTATGTTACCTGGACCTCCGGTGACACTCCGGTCAGGATTGCGTATTTGCCATTAATCTTCTCTGGGAAGAGTGTCCAACACTTTTGGATTTGCCCTGGAGGGGAGATGAGGACGGGTTTGCGCCAGTTCCAGTGTTTGGCCAGGAAGTCTTCCTTGGCAATGGAGGTGATAGCAAGACGTAACGAGCTCCAGCCGTCGAAGGCGGTGTAGATCATGTATATGCGACCCTCAAGTTCAGTCAGGCGTGGATCCTCACACCCACCGGCAGTTCCGCCACCGGAGGCATAAGCGATCTTTGGCATACGCATATTGCGTTTAGCCAAGCTCGGATTATATACAGGTTCCGAATGTCTATAGTCAATCGAGAAACCGTCGCTTGATGAGGCATAGCCGATACGAGATACATCGTCGTGACCTACGGCTCGATAGAGGAGATGTATCTTGCCATCGGCAAGTACCGCCGAAGGATTGAAAGTAGCCCTTGCCTCGAAGTGGTAGTCACTCCTTGGAGTTAAAACAGGATTACTGTGATGTCTAACGAGCTGAAGTGGGCTCGATTTCTTTGTAGTCAGGACTTTCTTCTTGGGGACTACTTTTTTCTTTACAACTTTCTTAACCGCCTTCTTAGCAGGCTTTTTTATTTTTTCGGCCCTAGGCCGACCAGCCTTGGGCTGGAACATTTTACTTTTAACTCTACTCTCTGCCATAATCGTCTGCTATTCTTTCAATATCATCCTCAACAAAGTGACCCTTGGCAATTTCCAAGAAAACCAAGTCTTCCGTCCCGGCTTCAAGTCTGTGTGTTGCTCCGGTTGGTACCGTTATCTCCTCGTCTTGGGAAACAGGGATTATTTTGTCTTCAACTATTACTTTCCCAGTGCCCGAGATAATGTGCCAGAATTCCTCACGCTCGTGGTGCCTCTGGAGGCTAACACGCTTACCAGCCTTAATCCGCAGAATCTTAACCGTTGTAGGTTCGTTTAAGGTGAACTGTCGGAAGCCACCCCAAGGCCTTTGGATATCGAAAGGTTTCACTTATTCATTATACTCCTTATTATTATTTGAGAAGGGTAGATATCAACTGTTTTGTTTCCTCCGGCCCTGTCACCGATTGGGTATGTATTCCGATAGTTAATACAGAGCTGTCATTGCCTCCGGGGAAGAGGGCATCACCTATATAGACCATCTCATTCGTAGTTATACTTCTATCCTTCATATATTTTGTAAGCGCCACGGCCTTACTCACGCCCTTTTTTGTAACATCAACAGATGTTATACCTCCTACCCGAACATTATAGTCAGGCAAGATAGCTTGGATTTTTTGTGCTAGATCGGTGCGCTTGCTCCGATCTGGATCCCATGCTAGCTTCTCTGCCACTGGTGCCTCTTGTCCTAAGGCAGATATTGTGAACTCTGTGCCACGATCCTCGATCGCATTCCCCCAGTGTTTTTCCGGTAACTTCCAACCCACTTCATTTAAAGCCTGCTTGATGGCTGGCAGTATCTTGTCTTTGTCTGCTTGCGAGAGCTCGTGGGAAATAATCTTGATCCATTGGCCATTCCTATATTCATACATCCGGCCCCCGGATTCTGGAATGAGAGTAAGGTGCTCGAGCTCGATCTCGCTTGCATTGAGTGACTTTAAGAACTGCTTCTCAAACTGGTGCATAGCGCCACCAGAGGCTACGATCACTTCGTACTTACCAAGTAACTGACGCATAAGGTTCGCCATCTCGGGTGTGAGATTGCTCTTGCTCTCGGTCAATGTGCCATCAAGGTCAAACGCCACCACTTTAATATTCTTCAAATCCTCACCATTTTCCATTCACCTATTCTACCACCAACTGTAGTAAATAAAAAAAGCCCCGGCCCTGCATGTCGCAGGTCCGGGACCGGATGTGTTTATTGATTCAATGCTGTCAGGATCATGCCGATCATTGACCAATCAACGGAGTCACTCTCTGCTTTCAGGAGGTTCCCGAGGTGATGCACCTCAACGTATGTGCGTTCCGTGTCGGCTTCTACCCCATGAACGATGTTGCCTATGTGTTGGCCCTTGAGGAATGTCATTTCCGCTTCGGTCAATTCACAAGCAAAGACGTGAGCAACGTGAACTGAGAGAGTACTACAGAGTTGGCGGACTCCGATCTTGGTGAGTCGTGACGGGTTGATTGTAAAGCCTGCTCCCTCGCCCAAACCCGTTTCTTCTTCCAGTTCGTGTGTCATGGTGACAAGTGGATCATCGTCTGGTTTCCACGAAGAGCCACCCGGTACCTCCCGCACGAAGCCATCAGTTGTGCGTGTCGGACTGCGGAACTCTCGGATAAGAGCGATCTCGGTGTCGATGAGATTCTCGCCATGTCTGTATGCCACGATGGTGGCAATGTCCGGACGCGCGTAGATGAACTCATTGACCTTGTTCCTTTGCTCCGCCCCGATGTAGATGTTCACATGTAATGCGTAGGCGAAAGTGAAGGACTTGGTTGGACCAACCCGGAAGGACCACAGCAGACGAGCGCTATCGAGCCTGTTGCCTGCCTTGATCTGGGACTTATACCATCCCTGGAAGTGGGGCAGTCTCCAGATGTGTAATGGTACCTCCCGCTCACCTTCGGTACGTTCCGCGCCCACCTTGAGCCTTTGCACACCTGCCGAGAGTGTATCCTCGAGACTGTGGAATACAGGCACGCTCTGCTCGTTCGCGTGGTATGCTAGATAGCGCATCTTGCGAGCTTCCACTGGATAACCGAGAATGGCTTTGCCACTGTTTACCCATGTGCCGAACTCCACATTTGTCGTAAAGGCCGGTAGCCTCATCGCTTGCTCGGCAGAGCTACCCTCGGGTACATCCTCCGAGACTGTCATGTCGCGTGGACACCAGAAGATGATCAAGTCGGCCATGTTCAGGTAGGTGGTCTCCCACTCGACCTGTGTAATGTAACTGTGCAGAAATTTGCCATCCGCAGTTAATGGCATGAAGACTGTGCCATCGAACCCGGCCTCCTCCAGCAATTCGAGGGCTCTGTTACGCCAATTGGCGTGTTCTGAATTGCGTGGCGATGGACCTGCCAGGAAAATGCTTCTGCTAAGTGTATTATCCGGCTTTTCGTTCACGTAGACTACCCGCATTCGCAATCCTCCACTTGGGGTTGAGATACTATTTTGGTGTACTACCAATCAATATGTAAGCATATTAATCTTACAATGTCAAACAAAAAATAGGTATCTCCTCACAACTCTGAGTCAAAAAGTGGATAAATAGCTTGTGGTTAAGCCATCTTTTGTTAAAATGGGGTATCCCCATGAGAGGTCATTTGAATAGAGAAACT
>Ga0209542_10004363_pt1 | contig 29137 bp, 31 predicted proteins | sample RifCSPhighO2_01_FD_184028 | JGI IMG/M metagenome (GOLD analysis project Ga0209542, IMG submission 184028) | Soil microbial communities from Rifle, Colorado - Rifle CSP2_plank highO2_0.1 (SPAdes) (version 2) | ecosystem: Environmental > Terrestrial > Deep subsurface > Rock core/Sediment ... | reverse complement strand
GTTTAGAACGTCAGTCAGCCAGCAGTAAGTAAGCGTTAGGTTCTTAAAATGAATATTGATGCCGTAATTGAAATTCTAGATGAATTTAAAATCCAAGAAGTAGACGGAAATATTGTGTTTCCTTCGGGCAGAATAATACATACTAAAGCAGAGATTGATCAATATATTTCTAATCTTGGTTTAAATAGAACTAGTTACGGTTATCCTAATGGTGCAATGCCACGAATTTATCAGATGCCACAGAAAGAAGACGATTATTACTTAGTATGTAGTTCTGTACAAATGTTTAAGGAAGTAGTGGGAAGATTTAGAGAACAAGAACAGCTACCTCCCCATTTTATAATGGCCACGTATGGCCGGTCTACCTTCTGTTTTAGTGCTGAATCTGCTCAGTTAAGACTTGGGAGAATTGTAAATTATGATTATGTATGTCTCAATAATTTAGAAGAATTAAGAGCAGAACAAAAAGTTAAAGCCTAATTAGAATTTTTCCACTTCTTCAAAAATTCTTTCTTAAACTTCGCAAAGGTTCCAGCTTTAATATTCTCTTTTGCTTTCTCAACCAACTGTAGCACAAAATGCAGATTGTGGATGCTCATCAGTCGTTTACCTGCCGGCTCTTCGATTTTGATGAGATGATGCAGATATGCTTTAGTGTAAGTCATACAGGTATGGCATTTGCAATCTGTATCGATGGGCGTAAAATCATGCTGAAATTTTAGTCCGCCAAGGTAAATTCTACCTGTAGTCGTGAAAATAGTTCCATGCCGCGCATTCTGGGTAGGATAGACGGAGTCAAAACAGTCAACACCTCTGCCGATTAATTCAAGTAACTCTTCCGGACTACCTACACCCATCACATAGCGCGGTTTGTCTTTGGTGATGAAAGGCAGGACCGCATCAACTGCAGCATACATATCTTCTTTCGGCTCGCCGATGGCTACCCCGCCAATGGCGATTCCATCGAAATCGAGAGAATTGATGAATTTAGCTGACTCTTCCCGCAGATCTGGATAGAAGTTTCCTTGCACGATACCAAATAATAATTGTTTGGAATCACCTTTTAATTTTTTGTGCCATTGTAATGATTCTTTTCCCCAGCGATGGGTATTTTCCATGGCGGTTCTAGCTTCTTCCTTACTTACACCATAGCCAGACATGTCGTCTAACATCATGGCCACATCGCTGCCTAAGGTCAATTCAATATTCATTATCTTCTGCGGAGTTATGACCACTGGACTATTATCAAATGGATTCCGAAAGTGCAGCCCTTTCTTGCTTTTTTGCTGGAAAATATTACGAGACATCTGAAATCCACCGCAATCGGTAAAAATAACTCCTTTGAAATTCATAAATTTGTGCAAGCCAGATAATTGTTTGACTGTTTCTATTCCTGGTTTGAAACTTAGAAGCAGAGCATTAGAGATTAAGGCTTTAACACCGGCATTCTGGTAGTCATCAGTGGTAATATGTTTCCCGGTACCTTTAGTTGCCGCAGGCATAAAGAAGGGCGTTTCGATAGTTCCGTGCGCGGTCTTGAGCTTTCCTACGCGAGCGTTTCCTTCTTGGTGGATTATGGTGAATGACATTTTTTATTAGAGCACTAAGCCCGGAGTTCTGTAAGGGGGTAGAGGTAGTCTTCTGTTTATCCCTTGAACAAGCTTGATGTAGGTTGACTGAATTTTTTTGAATTGAGGAGAATTTTCTTGTTTAACCACTCCATCAGTTCGCGGAATATCAGAATTAGAAGCAGCATTGGCGTGGAATTCAAGTGAATTATATTTTATATCAGGATGAATAAGTGTAAAGATACTGTCATCAGCTTCGAAAATTTTATTTCCGATAGTTATTTTATATGATAAGGGGATAAGTAAACCGACGGTAAATGTGCCCAGTAATGCGACCGCCCATATAAACTCACCAACATCGCGAGGATTAATTGCCCATTCAACAGATTTTTTTCTAATAGCATAAGCAACAGTTCCTTTATAGTCTCCTGAGGGAATATCGGAAAAATTTCCAAGAAGATGAGCAAAAACCCGTTCATCTACAGATACAGAAGAATAAGCTACAAAAGAACTTCTACAACCATATACTCTAGCATTTCTTCTCTTTTCAAACTGCCAATCATCAATTTCCCTCATTGAAGCTTCAACTACCTCTGCAAGTTTATTTCCTGGTACTGGCGTTCCTAAATTAAGTGTTAATACCATCCTAACCTCTATTTTGGCGCATATTTTTTAAATAATACTATTGTTTTACCCTTATTACAAAGTTTTGGAAGGAATAAAAAATGGGATCGCCAACAGATGAATATTTACAAAGGAGTGAGTTGCTCCATAAAGCTTTAGGAAAAGTTAATTTGGACAATCTTGAAACAAGGATTGAACCACTCTCTATAGATGGAGAAATGGTTTTAGCACCTTCTGGTTGTCTGGGTTTCTACCAAGGAAATAAGAAAGTAGGAGAATTATACTTCACAGAAGATCCTATACGTTTAGTAGAGTTAGAATCTTCTTTCAAGCAGTATGCAGATGAGCTAAGAAAGAAATTAGGGATTTGAATTTTTTGTTATTTTTTATTCTTATTTTACAATAGCTAAATTATTTTAAAGGGATGAGTAACGCCCTATCTTTCATGCCTTATGCTGTGTACCGAACTGAAATCTTTAGTAAGAAATTGAGTATCTTTACAGAGGATTTTAAGGAACAAATTGACCAAATTGAAGAGCACCTAAAAGATAATCCTTATGTTGGTAAGCCTTTAGGTGTTCGCTGGTTTCGTGAAAAGAAACTAGATGTTTTTAGGATGTATTATCTCATTTATGAAGATTTACAAGCAGTTTATATTATAACACTCAGCGGAAAGAAAGACCAGCAGAAAGTTATTAACACCATTCGCGTATTTCTGGAACAATACCGAATAGAAATAGAAGAAAAATTGAACAGTTAAATTACTTCACACGCTGGACCCTCCCAGCTTTAATGTCTTTTAATCCTTGTACTAACTCCTGAAGGAGCTCTTCATCTATCTCAGCTTTGCGTTTTAGTTCTTGGTATTCCCGTTTAGGTATAGTTACTGTTTCCATAGCTAACTAAAATCATCCTGGCTTTATATAATTTTTCTTGTTTTCTCGCAAATCTTTTAAAATATGTAAAGTATCTCAAACTCAATGATCATTTTAGGCGTAGAATCGACCGCACACACTTTTGGCGTAGGCATTGTAACTGACAAAGGCAAAATCCTTGCTAACGTCAAAGACAGTTATACTTCTAAAGATGTGGGCATGATTCCTCACGAGATCGCTGAGCACCATGAAAAGGTCGCTGAAAAGATTCTTAAGGAAGCTTTCAAGGCAGCTAAAGTGGAATGGAAAGACATTGACTTCATCGCCTATTCTGCCGGTCCTGGTTTAGATCCTGCCCTCTGGAAAGGATACAATATCGTCAAAGACTGGGCAGAAAAGCATGATAAAAAACTCATGGGAGTAAATCATTGCAGTTCGCATCTCTCCATCGGCAAACTGTGGAACAAATTGAAAGACCCAGTCTATCTCTATGTCTCTGGAGTCAATACTCAAATCATCGTCCAAGAGCAGAAAAAGAAAGGAGAAGGAAAATATCATGTCCTGGGTGAAACTCTGGATATCGGTTTAGGGAATATGTTAGATAAGTTTGGCAGAATTTTAGGATTAGGATTTCCGGCTGGTCCCAAAATAGAAGAACTGGCCAAGAAGGGAGAATATATTGAACTACCGTATATCGTTAAGGGGATGGATGTTTCTTTCTCAGGGCTATTAACAAAAGCACAACAACTGTGGGAGAAAAAAATTTCCAAAAATGAAGCCTTAAGGAAAGAAGGAAAAGGTCAGGAAATACCCTATACCACGGACGAAAATCATTATAAGATATTGGAAAGACTACACAAAACATCAGACAAACCAATCTCCAAAGAAGATTTATGCTTTTCCTTGCAGGAAACTGCCTTTGCCATGTGCGCTGAAGTAGCTGAACGTGCTCTCGCGCATACTGGTAAGAAAGAATTGTTGTTAGTCGGCGGAGTTGGCGCAAACAAACGCTTCTGTGAGATGCTGGAGTTGATGTGCAGGGAGCGTAATGCAAAATTCTACCAAGTGCCCATGGATTTAGCTGGCGATCAGGGCGCGATGATCGCCTGGGAAGGTTTCTTGCGCAAAGATTCGTATGGCAACATAGAAGTCAATCCTCATTGGCGAGCTGATGAAGTGTGAGAAGTGTTGTAGGCGGTCTTTTTTTGTTGTTAGCTGGTTGTCATTCTGTTACTCCTCCAGAAACTCCTCAGTACGATCGCTATGAGCAACAAATAATTTTTCACGCTGATCCTGAAAATTATCATAAAACCGGAGAACATGGCGCGGTTGCTAAATATGTTGATCAAAATCCTTTCGTATTTTACAATCCAGAATGGTTCAGCTCTATGCCGCAAGAAATGCAGACTTTCTTCTTCCAGCATGAAGTGGCTCATTTTAGATTAAAGCATGTGAAAAGAGAACCATATTTCGTTACTGAGAAACAAAAAATGCTGATGGAAATGCAGGCAGATTGTCATTCAATGATCTATCTGAGAAATAAACTACATTATTCAGCAGACCAATTTGAGACCATTTTTGAATTTGCAGATTTTCAGTTAGAATGGTATAGGGCTGCTGATTTAGGGAATTGTTTGAGGAAGAAATAAGTATATGATTCCCGTTGCTTTTTTATGGAATATTAAAGTATCTGAGCTATACCTAGACGCTGTATACGTCAAGAACACTTACTTTCTCATGAAATGCCTCATCCATTCTCCTTTTCATCTCCCGTAACGTCTCCAGACGGCCGGCTTCCATAATTCTTTTCTCAATAGTATCGAATAACGTACTTGCCCTTTCAAAAAGTGCAGGATCATCGTATCTCTTGGAGACATCTGCCATGAACAGTTCCTTGTCCCCAGCATAATTATGGGCCAGCGCCTCCTCTCCGATGGGTAGGTGGAGGGGTTCAAGCTCCCTGGATTTCTGTTCGCTTTGATTCAGCAGGTAGTCATGAGTAGCTTCAAGAGCTTTATTGCCATCGCCGCCGCCAATCTGACGGAGTGTGGAAAAGAAATTTTTTCCTTCTGGACCTTCCATCCACTTCTTATGAGCCTGTCCAGTGAGAGACGCACCGCGTTGGACATTGTGCCAAAAACGATAATATGGTGCAGTTGCCCTTCGTAATTCTTCGTGGGGAACGCTCTTGCCCATATCATTATGTACCAATTCGTGCCGTATGTACTCAACCTGATCCGTATCATTAGGTACTCCTACCCCTCTCTGTGTGCATAAATAATACAGACTGAATGTCAGTGGATCGAGATATACTTTATCCGTGACCGGCTCATACATGGCGCCAGGTGCGTTGTCATATGCGTTACCATGTTCATCCACGGAACAGGTAAAACTAAATTTTCTTAACTCGCTGCAGAGATCACGAAATCTCTGTTCGCTTATTCCTCTTCTTCTGTTCAACAACTTCTCAATATTTCCGATCCGTGTGCCAACATAGGTGTTGATGAATTCTTGCGTAGGAAATCGTATTCCTATTGGTTCATTTTTATCTACTGGGTAGAAGAAAGGTCTAGCTACTGCAATGACTACATCCTGGCGTTCGTAGTCTTCTTTCACCTGGGTGCATGTTTCTTCGACTATTCTTCGGAATTGTGTAGGGCCTTGGTATTGTATCTTCATTTTATTGAATCCTCATTGTTATGTCCGGAGTGATAGGCAGAATGCAATCCTCTTTCCATTAAGCCTCTTTTTAATAGTGTAAAATCTACTTTTCTTTCTCGTAGTCTTTCCTCAAGCTTGTTTCTATAATCTCCCATCGCAGCTTCATAGCTGTTTTCTGGACCAGCTCTGGATTGAATCATTTCTGCCGATTTCAGGCTAAGCTGTAATCCTTCTTTCACACGTGGCGCATAAATGAGATACTCTCCATCGCATGAATTTCCTTGCCAAACTAGATATCCCCCCAAGGACGGATTTACTTCGAATACTAATAAGCCATGTGCTTCAAAACTATTTTTTACACAAAACACTGGATTAATATAACCATCTAAGGCTCCTGCATGCATTCCTCCAGAAGTTGGTCTAATTCCTTCTTGCAGTATTTTTAGACATAAATCGATATATTCATCTGAAGAAATCCAGTCTTGAACTTCAACAGGATCATAATGTACTATTCCCCGAGATAAAGAAGGTGTGACCCCATGGTAGAATCTTCCGGTATTATCTACTTGTTTATCACCACTAGGAAAATTGAAGACTGAAGATAATAACTTTGCTAATTTAGTGTAATCTCCTTTGTGATATGCCTGGAGCGCTTTTTGGTAATATTCATCTGATCGTAACAATTCTCCTATAAGTTGAACTTCTGTTTCCCAGTAGACTAGTTTTTCAAGATTAGGTAAATCTAAATCCCCATCGGTTCGGATTATGGGACCAATAAATGTAAGATCATCAGCTTCAAAAATACCATTAAAATCAGCATTCATTTCGATCAAAAGATCGCCTATTCTGTCTGAATCATAACCATAGAGATCTCCAAAACTATAATCGGCCATATACTTTAATCTCCAGGCTACATTTTCTAATCTTCTAATCAATTGGGACCTACCGGTTGTCATTTTCTCTTCTCCGTAAGCATTTTCTGCGTGGCCAATTCAATGAAATGACTCTTATTGCGGAAGATACCATTTTTTACCTTCTGCTCGACTTCTTTGATAGTGTTCTCTTCCATTGATACAGATACTTTGATTTTCATAGTAATAAGTAGTAAGATTTGCCCCTACTTTATAAAACTTTCTTAAAAGTATCACTTCAGAGTAGTTACTTAGCTAAATAAGATAATCTTTAAATATTAGTTTGATTTTTCATACTAAATGAAAGAAACAATTAAAGTTTTATTTTTTAACCATACCCTTAGAAGATGGCATTTTGAAACTATCTTAAGCGAAGGAAGTATAAGTAGAGAACGGGCTAATCATTTTCTGAAAGAATTACAGAAAGAAAAAATAATTATACGAGTTAAGAAAAGGGGAAAGATGCCATATTATCTTGCAAATCGAGAATCAGCCAAATTCCGCTCCGAAAAAAAATTATATGGATTAAGAATTTTAGAAGAAAGCGGACTTTTTGAAACCCTTAATACTTGTAAAGGCATCAAAACTGCTATTTTATTTGGAAGTTTCGCCAGAGGAGATTGGAATAAATCAAGTGACATAGATTTGTTTATCTACGGCGATGATACAGAATTTCAGAAGGAAATATTTGAAAGAAAATTACAGCATGAGATACAGCTATTTGCATATCAAAATAAGAATGAGATTACAAAAGAGCTTGATCCTGCAGTAATACCTAATATTGTGAAAGGTTTTCATATTACAGAAAATATAGAACCTTTTGAGGTAAACATTAATGTCTAAAGAAGTAAACGCAGAACAAATGTATGAGCAATTTTCCACAGACGGCTTATACGAGGAAGCCAATCTAGATAAGGATGAAATAAAGAAGGTTTTAACTATGGCCATGGAAGATTATCAATTCGGAAAAGAATTGCGCAAGTTGCAAAATCCAAGTTGGCGAGTGATATTTAACATCCATTATGATGTTTTCCGAGAACTTTGTGATCAACTTATGCGCTTTAAACGACAGAAAACAAGCAACCATCAGGCTTTATTTGCATTTGTTGTTCTTCATTTTGAAGATCTCGAATTAGATTGGAAATTTCTAGAAAATATTAGGACGATAAGAAATAAGAATAAATATCAAGGATTAGACATTAGCAAAGAGATGTGGAAAAGTGCAGAGATGCAGTTAGACTTATACATTTCTACAATAAGAAAAGAGATAGAGGAAAAGCTAAGCTAGATGCAAAATAACCACTAAATCACCGATAGTTTTATAAACAAAAAAAGGCACTAAATTCTTATAGTTTATCGTCGATAAAACGATTTTCGCAAACCTACAAAAATGGAACCTACACCAGACCAAAAAACAACCCCTGCAACAGGTACTCCAAGCCCGAGAAAAGAGTATGGGGCGGCCCAGATCCAGGTACTGGAAGGGCTGGAAGCGGTCAGAAAAAGGTTAGATTTTAATGTACTTCTCCATGAAGCAAAAAAACGGGGAGATTCAAAAAAACTCATAGAAAAATACTCTCTTAAAAACAATTCACTTTTCGCTAGAGCATTAAGTGAGGCTAAGTTGTTAAATTTTTTTCCTGATTTGGAAAAAAGCAAGGCTCCTTTACTAACTACTTTTAAGATAAGAAGAGAATTAGATCTCTTTATGAAGACATCTGATATCAAAGCAATGCCAGTACGTTCGCTAAGAAAGGCTATTAAAGAATGGAAATCAACTCTCTCAAAGAATCCCAGAATCCTGCTCTCAGAAGAACAACATAATGTCATTATTGGTATGTTATTAGGAGATGGAAGTCTCAGAAAAAGAGGAAAGAATACTTTATTTAGAGTTGAACATTCTGAAAAACAGAAAGATTATTTATTCTGGATTCATGATCTATTTAGCGAATTCACTTTATCTAAGCCTAAGTCTTATATGCACAAAAATCACAAATATGCCTCCCATTCATTTACTACTTTCGCGCACCCCTTATTTAATTATTATTATGGCTTATTTTATAAAGATGGAAGGAAGCAGGTTAATGAAGAAATTTTAAACCAAATAACACCACAAGGCTTAGCTATGTGGATTAGCGATGATGGAAGTTATTGTAATTCCATCAAAGACATGATTCTCTGTACTAACTCCTTTTCCTTAGAAGAACATAAACTTATGCAAAAATATTTTTTAGAAAAATGGGGGCTAAATTGTTCTATACGATTTAGAGATGGTAAGTATTACTATTTAACTTTCTACAAAAAAGATACTGGCAAATTAATAGATCTAATTAAGGATCATATTCCTGTAGACAACATGAGATATAAAATTGGAGAGAAAAATGACTGAAAAGGATAACCCAAAAAAATCAGAATACACGGCAGAAAATATTAGGGTACTGGAGGGTCTTCAGGGAGTAAGGGTGCGCCCATCCATGTACATCGGAGACGTCGGCATCCGCGGATTGCACCATCTGGTCTGGGAGATTGTCGATAACTCCATTGACGAAGCTCTGGCCGGCCATTGTACCAAGATCAAGGTTCTGGTCCATCCCGATAACTCTGTTACTGTCTTTGACAATGGGAGAGGCATTCCTGTTGATATACACCCTAAATACAATATGACTGCATTACAGGTAGCTTTAACCAAGCTCCATGCCGGCGGTAAGTTTGACAAGGAGTCCTATAAAGTATCTGGGGGCTTACACGGAGTTGGCTTAAGCGTGGTAAACGCCCTTTCTATCGCCTTAGAAGTCCAAGTTAAAAGAGACGGAAAAATCCATTACCAGCAGTATTCGCAGGGAAATCCTCTAGGCGAAGTAAAAATTACTGGAGATACCGCAGAAACCGGCACTATTATCCATTTCAAGCCCGATGAGCAGATTTTTTCTGAAACCGAATATCATTACGATATCCTTGCCAAAAGACTGAGAGAACTAGCCTTCCTCAATAAGGGCATAGAAATAGAGCTCGTCGATGAACGTGAGCAGGATAAGCATGATGTATTCAAATACGAAGGCGGCATTAAACAATTCGTTGAATATGTTGACCAAAATAAACAACCTTTACACGGCGTTATCTATTTCGAAAAAACTAAAGATAATACTGTAGTCGAAATCGCATTACGCTATAATGCCAGCTATCAGGAAAATGTCTTTTCTTTCGTTAATAACATTAATACTATCGAAGGCGGGACTCATCTTTCTGGTTTTAAAACGGCATTGACCAGAGTATTGAACAATTTTGCCAAGAAAATATTCAATGGCAAGGAAATAAAACTAACTGGAGACGATATGAAAGAAGGACTCACTACCGTCATATCCGTCAAAGTTCCTGAACCTCTTTTCGAGGGACAGACTAAAACCAAATTAGGAAACAGCGATGTTTTTGGAATTGTAAACTCAGTCGTTAATGACGAACTTAACACCTATTTTGGAGAAAATCCTACTTCCGTAAAAACAATTATTGGCAAGTGCATTGACGCCGCGAGAGCCAGAGAAGCAGCTCGTAAAGCTCGAGAATTAACCAGAAGAAAAGGTGCTCTTGATGGTGCTGGATTGCCAGGAAAATTGGCAGATTGCAGCAGCCGTGATGTTCCTAAGTGCGAGATATTTATTGTTGAAGGAGATTCTGCGGGCGGCTGTTTTTCAGGAGACACAGAAATTGCTCTTGCTGATGGCAGAAATCTTTCCTTTGAAAAATTAGTTGAAGAACATAACCAAGGAAAAAGAAATTTTTGCTATACTATTAGAAAAAATGCAACAATAGGCATCGAAGAAGTTAAACATCCAAGAATTACCAAGAAAAATGCTGAAGTGATCAAAATCATTCTTGATAATGATGAAGAGATTATCTGTACTCCGGATCACCGTTTTATGTTGCGTGATGGAACATACAAAGAAGCAAAAGAACTCGTTAATACTGACTCTCTAATGCCCTTACGAAAGCAATTATCACATAAAGGGGAGAGGATAACTATTGAAGGATACGAAATGGTCTATGATAACCAGCAACATCGATGGATTTTTACACATATGTTGGCTGATGAATGGAACATTCACAACGAGATGTATTCCCTTGAATCAGGAGCACACCGACATCATGCCGATTTCAATAAATTAAACAATAATCCTGTCAATATTGTAAGGTTAACAGACAAAGAACATTTACAGTTGCACAGAAAACATATTGGCAAAACTCTGCACACTGATGAGATTAAAGAAAAATGCAGAGCATTGAAGCAAACTCCTGAGTTTAGAACAATGATGAGCCAGAGAATGAAAAAGCCTCAAACTAGAACCATTCTCAGCCAACAAGCAAAGAAACAATGGGAAAATCCTGAATACAAAGAATTTATGAAAAATAAGTTCTTAGAATTCTATAAGCAGAATGAAGAATATCGCGAGGCGAATAATAACCATCTCCAACAGGCTCAACAAGAATATTGGAGCAAGGAAGAACATCGTAAAGAGCAGTCAGAATTAGTTAAACGATTTTTTAGCGACAATCCTGAAAAAAAGATTTTCTTATCAGAATTAGCTAAAAAACAATGGGAAAATGAAGAATTGCAAAAATGGAGAAGTGAAAAGACTAAACAACAATGGACTCCAGAATTCAGAGCAAAAAGAAAAGAAGCATACGATCAGACCTACTTCATGGAAACCTTGAAGGCATTGCGTAAAGTATATGACCAATGTGGAGAGATGGATATAGATACTTACACTGAATTGCGGAAGACCAGTGAAAATAAAAATTTACTGAAATTTAATACTTTTACTCAAAGGTTTTTCTGGAATGATCCTGAAGAAGCAATAGAAGCAGTTGAAAATTTCAATCATAAAATAAAAGAGATTATAAAAGTAGATGAAAAGATTGATGTTTACGACATCGAAGTTCCACATACCCATAACTTTGCTTTAGCTTCCGGAGTATTTGTTCACAACAGCGCAAAACAAGGCCGCAACCGCGAATTCCAAGCTATTCTTCCGCTGCGAGGAAAAATCCTCAACGTGGAAAAAGCAAGACTACACAAGATTATGGAAAATAGAGAAATCATCGCCATGATCACTGCCCTAGGAACAGGAGTAGGCGAAGATTTCGATGTCGCTAAGTTGCGCTATGGCAAAGTAGTGATCATGACTGATGCCGATGTTGATGGCTCACACATCATGACTCTACTACTTACATTCTTTTACCGCCATATGGCTCCCTTAATTGAAAAAGGACACATCTATATCGCTATGCCTCCTTTGTATAGATTGCAAAAAGGAAAACGGGTGGAGTATGTATACTCTGATGCTGAAAAAGACAAATTAGTTGCCGAGATGGGCGAAGGCGTAGGAATACAACGCTACAAAGGTCTGGGTGAGATGAATCCTCAGCAGTTGTGGGAAACCACCATGGATCCGGTAGTACGCCAATTGAAACAAGTGGCAGTAGAAGACGCTATTATTGCTGACCAGACTTTCACTATCCTCATGGGCGACGAAGTTGAGCCAAGACGTGAGTTTATTGAGAAGCATGCTAAAGAAGTTGTTAATTTGGATGTGTGAGAGATGAAGAAGCTACAAATTGCTACGATCGTAATACCTTTTACAGTAATGGGACTAGCAGCAGGGATACATTATCTTGCAGTTGAACCAGCAAAGCAAGAAGATGCTTTAAGAAACTCATATAATCTTTGTAGAGAGCTGTTAGAAAAAGCAGAAGGAAATCGTGAGATTACAGATTTTATTTATGAAAGAGCAGCTGTTGATAGAACCAAATATCATCAAGGTAAAACCTGCCGAGAGATTATTGAAGAATATCACAAAAAATATAAGTAATTTCTTTTCACAACGATACCTTTATAATACAACCACTTTTTTAGTCAATAGTAAGTTCAAGGAGGCTTTAAAATGGCAGGATTTGATAAAAGTTTAGATAAAGAATTGTTTTCAAAAAGCGTAGAATTCGGGAATACTAAGATTACTGTTGCCGCGTTCTCCTACAACAATGGAATTCCTAAATTACAATTAAGCCGAGAAAACCGCAGCGCAGAGGGAGAATGGACTTTCTCTAAATTAGGAAGAATGACCAAGAGCGAAGTTGAAGCAGTTCTGCCTTTGATGGAAGAAGCAAAAAATACTTTGTAATTTTATTTTTACTTTCTTAATAATACATTAGTTTAAGAAAAAGAATCAAAGTTGAATCACTTGGAAAGGCATCTTCCAAGAATCTAATGCTTCTTCTACTTTTGTAAAGCGACTTTGATTTTTCCAGCTTTCAGTATTTTCTCCAGTAGGAGCGACCATCCTGGCAATCCAGAACCCTCCCCCATAGAACTTAGCATCACCACAAGCATTATACAAGGGAGCCAAATTTTTTCGTCTCCAGTTACTATAATGACGCACCACCATTTCCTTAGCTTTATCCTTTTTTCCTGATTTTAATAAAACTTCAGCTTCCTGAAGGTTTCGTAAAAGTCCATAAACATGACAATCATCTAATATTGCTAAAGCATCTATCAAATCTTTCCGCGTTTTATTATATCCTTGAGCTTCGATATCTTGTCTCAGAGCATCATCAGCCCCAAAATGAGATCCCCATAGATTTCTAATGTTAGTGACCGCTTCATTATGTCTTGCTTTAGTTCCATCCGGAGTATAATGGAATCTTTCTATCATAGCGACGATTTCTTCATCCGTTGCTTTTTCCAAATCTGCACTTAACTTTGCTTGAAAATCGGCATACTCCCGTTTTGGTTGTTCAAACAATTCTGTAAGTTCCCTTGCTATCTTGTTATAATCGGGGTTTTCACCAAAGAAACCAGACATCTTCAAAGGATTTGGTGCATCAAATGGGAAAGGAAATTCTCGATCATCAGCAATTGCATACGAATTCACCAAGGCATTGCACATGAAATGCTCTTCAATAATCGCTTTTAATTTTTCTTTCGCTATCCTAGTTGCGACAGGTGGGTGCGCAGCTTCAACAATTCCTTCAATGGGCATAACAGTATAGACAATTTTCATAGAAATCAGATAAAGAAATAGTGCATTTATTAAGCTTATTAAACACAAATTTATATCTTCAAACTGGTAATCTTACTCACACCATCTTTCATACTAACCCCAAAGAGCGTATCTGCTTCAGAAATGATAGCATCATTGTGCGAGATAACGATATACTGTGCCCGATCCGCATAGCTTCTGATCAATTTAGACAATATGTCTGAATTCTGCTTATCCAGCGCAGCATCAATTTCATCCAAAATGTAAAATGAAGCAGGTTGATATTCTTGAATTGCAAAGATAAAGGATAACGCGGTCAGAGTTTTCTCTCCTCCCGATAAGGATTTAATATCCATAAACCGATTTCCGGCCAATTTTACCTTGACACTCAAGCCTTCCTCAAACGGAGCATTGGGATTCTCTAATTCTAAGTAAGCTTTTCCTTTCGTAAATAAGGTGCTAAAGATCTTTTGGAAATTGTCGTTAGCTTGATTAAACGTTCTCATGAAATGTTCTTTCTTTTTGGACTCAATTTCATTCATTAACGTAAGCACGTCAGTTTTTTCTCTGCCTAATTCATCTTTCTTCTCTAACAACTTATTGAACTCAAATTCAACTTGCTCGTACACTTCCAGAGCTTTCATGTTTACTGCCGACATCTGGCCTAGCATGACTTCAAATTTGATCACTTCCTGTTTTAACTCTTCTATATTTTTATTAGACAAAATTGCTGCATTCTTATACCTTGCAAATTCTTCCTGCAATCCTGCTAATCTTGCTTTTACTTCCGCATTCTTCAATGAGATAAGATTAATCTCTCGTTCAGATTCACGAGATTTTTCTCGTAATGATTCGATTTCATTTTCCGCTTTGGTGCTTTCTGCACTTAATTTTTCTCTGGTCACGAATAATTCTTTATAGGTAGAATAAAACTCCCTGCTTTCTTTTTCGCGCACTTCCAATTCCTTTTCACGTTCTTTAATGCTGCCGGTTAAACGGTTAATTTCTCCATGGAAACGGTGCTCTTCCTTATCATGCTGTTTTAAAATTTCTTTAATCTTCTCTTTTTCAGGAGCTAACATCTGCTCCATCTGAGTGAGTATGTTCTTCAAATCGCTTTCCAAACGTAAAGTATCTTCCCGACATTTCTGTCGTGATTCTTCAAAAGCGCTTAACTGTGCTAACAAGCGTGGATCGCGTAATTGATTTACTTCAGAACGAAGATTCTGTTTTACTGTTTTCAATTCTGCCAGATCTTTATTGACTGTGCCAACATTTTTTTGCACTACAGCCAGAGCAGTATCTACTTCTTGTAACCGTGCCTGCAATTCTTTCTTTAAGTCAGTAGAAGCTTCTAGATCATGGGTATCCAAATGCAGGCTCTTTTCCAATTTAATAACCTCTGCTTCTACCTCTGCCCTGTTGGTTCGCAATGCGGAAATCTCCTGTAAATTAACTTCCCGTTTCTGCTCCACATTGACAATAACACCTTGCCATTCTCCTAATTCCCGTTCTACTTTTTCTAATTCTTCTAAAGAATCCTTTTCTTTAAATCCAATTGACGCTTTCCGCGCCATAAAGCCGCCGCGCATGACTCCACTTTCTTCTGCTAAGCTACCATCCATGGTAACCATGCGGGTTGTACCTACTCCAATTTTCCGGGCTGAATCAAGATTATCCACTACGATTGTTTTACCAAAGACATACGCAAAGGCCTTCTTATACTGTGGCTTAAATGTAATTAAATTCAGAGCAAAATCATGTACGCCAGCTTTTTTAAGCAGATTCTTGTCCTCAGCAGTAATATCATGATATTTTATTTTAGTCAGCGGAATAAATGCAGCTGATCCAAGTTTATTATCTTTCAAATAAGCAATACAATCGGCAGCAACTTTGTCATCTTCAACCACAATATTATTCATTCTCGCACCGGCAGATGCTTCCAAAGCCTGGGCAAACTTCTTGTCAGCTTGCCCCAATTCAGCAACGGTTCCATGCACACCCCTAAATTTCTTGCGGTTTTCTAAAATACTGCGCACTGCTAAATCCGTAGCAAGATTAGCTTGATAACTCAATGTTCTAGCATTTAATTGGGATTGTTTTTCTTGTAATTCTACTACTTTTCGACGGGCATTTCCTAATTGCGAGGCAAATCCGCTGTCCTGTTCCAAACATTTATTTAAGCGTAAAGTAGCTGCCTTGAAATCATTCTTGTGCCTTTGCAGAACATCCATCTGCTGCTTGTTTTCTTTTTCTACTTCTTTGACTTTCTTAATTCGTTCATCTAAACCATTAAGTTGAAACTCAACCTGGTCTTTTTCTCGCAATAACTCTTGCTGCTTCTGGCGAATTTGTTGGATCTCTTCCTGTTTTTGTTCAATAAGCTGCTCTTTTTGTTCTATTTCCTTCTCCAATTCCTGAGAAGATTCAATATTGTGTTTCTTTCTAAACTGCTGAATACTTTTTTCTAATTCTTGCAGCTCTTTTTGTTTCTTATTGATATTCTGCTGCAAATCCTGTTGATGCTTACTTTGCGAAGAAGCTTTTTCTTCCAACTCCTGCATTTCGACTGAGAATTGATCTTTTCTTTGTTTGATTTTATTTATTTCATCCTTCAAGGCTGAAACCCGAGTTTTTTCTTCTGCTAGCGAGACTTTCAGATCTTCCAATTGTTTGTGCACTTTAACTTGTTCTTTTTCTCCCTTCTGCTCAATCTCCTGATTAATCTTAGCGATCCTTGCTTTATGCTCTTCAGCAGTACCGCGCAGTTTTCCAACTTTTTCTTCTAGAACTTTAATTTTTTCCTGACTTTTCGCAATTTCCTTATCGTGCGTTTCCTTAACTGCTTCACGTTCCTTCATCTGCAGGTGCAAGTAAGTCGCTTTATGAGAATCAATTTTATCTTTCAAATCTTTAAACTTCAAAGCTTGATCCCGATCTTTCTTCAATTCCTTAAGATAGGTTTTACGTTCCGCAAGAATAATCTCGGCATTGTTAAGTTTCTCTTCAACTTTCTGCATCTCTAGCAAGGCCTTATGCTTTTTTTCTTCATAGACAGAAACATCACTGATCTCTTCAATGATTTTTCTTCTCTCAACCGGGTTCATATCTACAAAGCGAGTGATATCTCCCTGAAGAATGATGTTGTATCCGTCCGGATTAATTTTAGCCGTAGCTAAAAGATCTAATACTTCAGTACGGGTTTTCTTCTGCCCGTTGATTCTGTAAGTACTGCTTCCATCCTTATTGATAGCCCGATTAACTACTACTTCTTTAGCATCAAGCGGAAAGGTCTTATTTTGATTATCAAAGGCAATTTCAACATAGGCAGAGGTAGCTGGTTTTTTATCTTTTCCACCGTTAAAAATAAGATTTGAAGCTTTTTCTGCACGCATGGATTTTGCTGACAATCTTCCTAAAACAAAACAGAGCGCATCGCCTACATTAGACTTCCCTGAACCATTAGGGCCTAGAATACAGTTGTATTTTCCATCTAGGGGTACTTCAGTTTTATGAGCAAAGCTCTTAAAACCGTGGATGGCGATCCTGTTGATTATAGTCATTATAAAAGGTCCTCTTTTCGGATAGAATGTTTCATTTTGGCTTTATAAAGATTTCCGTCCGGTGTTAGTGGATTAAAAGAATATATTTATATTAAAGAACGTAGCCTAATCTTATATGGCTCTCAACGAAATCCTCGAATATACCGCGGCCGGTGTTCTCAGTCTTACTGCCATGGCTTCCTTGGATTGGTACAGAAGCCAACAGATCGAGGGTTTGGGTGACCGATTAGCAAAAGATTGGGCCAAAACAAAGTTAACTAGGTCTGACTGCCCTTATCCAGTAGGCTTGCTCTCTTTTTGCAGCAGACAGCGATATAAAAGATTATATCGAGACATCGAAAGGCAACGGGGATATTAATGGAATTAGAAATGATTGTGGGTGGAATTGCAGCTGGATTGGGTGCGGTTTATTTTATTGTAGACCATTACAGAGGAAAAATTATTGACAAAGATACAGATCATTTGATTTCTGCCTCCGCAACTAGATCAGTTCAAGGAAGACCATTGCAATTGTCACCGAGAGAACTATACCTATTCTTAGGTAGGGATACTTACAAGGCAGTAAAAAGATATGAGAAAATATATGCTGCCCTAGAACAGCAAGCAGCTAACCCCAACTTCAAACAAATAATGAATTTGTTACGAGAAGATTAAAGAGAACTTTGCATAATTCATCTTTTCTTGGCAAAGCACTGGAAGGGATATTCATCCCTTCTGTGTACAGGAAAAGTCGTTGCTTTTCCCAGTATTATCTAAGAGACTCTGTCACTGTTGTTCCGAGGTTGCTTTGGGCAACCTTTGAAATGGTCGAGATTTTACCAATAAACAAATGAAAAATTAGCAAAATCCCTATTTTTCAAAGTTCTCTATAAAAAGTAAAGCTAAGGGAAAAGATAAGAAATAATATTAAAAAATTATAAAAATAAAGAAAATTAATAACTTTCTTCTTCTGATTCTTCAGAACTTTGGTGCATAGGCTTTCGTTCTGGAGCTGGTCCTTTCTCAAGCAATTGAACATTCTGAGCTTGTTTTCCTCGCTCGGTATCAGCAGCATCGAAAGAAACTTTATCATTTTCACGTAAGCGCAAGCCTTTAGGCACGGCGGTGAAGTGGACAAAGTATTCTTGACCATCACTTGATACAATAAACCCGTATCCTTTTTTCCCATCAAACCATTTTACTGTTCCTTCCATTTTATGTACTCCTCCTAAATATACCGAGAAAGTTTCTCCGGTATTTCATGTTTTTATATCGAAAGATATGCTATTTATAAATGTTTAGTTGTGAGCTAAAGATTTCCAAGTTGTTTGGACAATAGTGTTGACATTCTCTTTTATTGGCTTAGTGGTGTTAATAATATGGCCATTGCTCTTTACCGGCAACTGAAGATATCTTCTTCGTTGATTTTCTAAATCTTCTTGATCGTGAATGTCTCTCTCTTTTGATCTTGTTGCAGTAGTAGATAGGAGGCTGGTGTTTTTATCTCTCTGGATAATAGCAGCTAAGTCGGCGTTAAGAATGAAAAGAAAATCCGGTTTAGGGAAAAGGCGTAAGAGCGGCTTCATAACTTTGCTTTTTTCAGCATAGCTATGTTGAGCATACAAGTCATAAAAATAACGGTCAGTCACTACCATCTTCCCTTTCCGCAATGCCGGATAAATGTGCCAGAGATAGCGTGAGTAATATTCTATAAAATCATAAGATAAAATTGCTTCTTTTTTGAGGCTTATTTTTGTTGTTTCTTGATTTAGTTTTTGGTAAATGTTTTTCTTTTTGGCAGCACGGCTGAGTATTTTGGTTACGGGCAGAAAAGGGTCCCAGCCAAAATAATAACCCTTTTGTCCGTGGAAGAAAGCGGTGGTCGGCTGGTAGATTTTTAGTAACTCATTGACCATGGTTGTTTTTCCTGCGCCGTTAACGCCGCTTAGGGCGATAAGAATGCCTTTTCGTTTAGGTGAGAGGCTTCTAAGAATTTTTTTACTTATTTTTGACAAAGGGCTGACCAACAAAAGCGGATTTTGAGTGAATCTTCCTGCGTAGGCTGATAAAATCATTTTTTTACTCACGGAGAAATCTTCTGCAGCAAATCTCCAGAAAGAGGTTTTCCAACCAAACTGGGAGAGATGTTGGTTAATATACTGTTTATCCTGCGCTTCTTTTTGATATTTGAGAAGAAGTTCTTTCTGGAAAGGTTTAACCTGGAAGTTTTCAAAGAGAGCATGGGCGGAATGGATGAGCAGAGCATCTTCCGGGGAAGGCAGATTTTCTTTAGCTCTGGCAAAAATCATGCCCTTGTCAAGAACGGGGATGCCATGCCAGGCTACCTCTCTGTGCAAATGCACGGCAGTTAAAGTATTGGTTTCTTTTTGATGTTTCACATACATCCTTTTATATTTCTCAATTGGTTCATCTAGGTACAAAAGATACCCTTCTTTTTCTAAAATTTTAGATGCTTTTTCGTACTCGAGGCCACGTAGGAATAATAAGTCTAAATTTTTATTAGCTCCTTGAAGAATATGTTCGCATTTGAAGAGATTATACTGCAATCCAGCAGCATCGAATAATCTGCAAATTTGCTGCAACTCTCCAGGCATTTTTCCGAACTTGGGCAAATCCATGGTCTAAATCTCAATTTTAACTTTATAATAATTATGGATTTTGGTTCAAAACCCCGTTTTCTGGCTTTTCTTTCAGTAAATAAAATAGCGCGGCTATTCCTAATAATGCTACTATAAAAGCAAGATGCAGTACAGCTCTGCTAATATTATAGATGATATGCTCGAAAAATGTTTTTGGGGTATAACCATCGTAAATCAAGCTTTTGTTTTTCCAGCCAATCGGGTAATAGAAAATATAGTGGCTTTGGTCGATGGAAGGATAAATCCCCGGAGGTATCTGCAATATTCCTTTATGTATCCTAAATATCACTTCATTACGTAAGTAGATTTCGTGGTCGAGGTCGGTTTTTTCTGTAAGCACTTTGGTGGCTTCTTTGCCCCTAGCAGCAACCCGATCATGATCTTCCTGCTTCCAGCCGCAAGCTTTATCCCAAGCGCACTCAATATAATAATATGGTACTTCGATTCTTTTTCCAGGAGCATTCTGGACGGCTTCAAAAAATGAATTGAGCTGTGATCCCTCTACATAATGTTTTTCGCTGAAGGCTAGAGCTATTGGCGCATTGTAAATTCGCGGATCGATAAGAGTTATGGCTTCTTGAGGAACAGTTTCAGCATACTTCATCAGTTCAATCCCGGGTGTCTCTTCTGAAAGCGGCTTGTAGATCAGCACTATAGTTATGGCGGTTAGGAGAAGTATTGCGCATACTAAAATGTGTTTTGCAGTTTTTGGATTTTGCACATATTTTTCTTTTATGGTTATAAGAGAATATCCAGAAAGTAAAGCAAAGAAGGGAACCATCAGCAAATTGTGGGTTCTTCCCCCATCACCATAGGAGTAAAAGATCCAGGGCACGGCGATGCAGAGTGTGAGCAAAATTATTTTTCCTCCATCTTTGAAAATCTGATTTCTAATTGATTTCACTATTAAACCAAAAAAAAGAAAAAGTAATAACAAAAACGTGGGATCCTTCAGAAATCCGACAAAAATAGACTTAGCAGTTCCCGTAAATCTGGTGAAGTCAAACTCTGCTGTGGTTCTTGATCCAAGGTTTTTATACACATCCAGGTCCAAGCGCAGGTATTTGCTGAAGCGTTGATCGAGAACCCCTTTTTGCGTGTAAGCTAGATAATTATGGGTAAGTACGGGAAGAAAAAAGAGAAATAAGATGAGGATACTAATGCCCATGACTTTGAGTAACTGTAGTTTGGAAGAGCGTTTTTCTTTTTCTGAGAGATAAAAATGATCAAGGAAATAGTAAATGATGTATGCCGGCAGCAGCAGTATGGCAATTTCCTTAAACAAGTATCCTATGCCCAGAAAAACTGCGCTGAAATAGAAATACTTTTCTTCCTTTGATTTAATCCCTTTGATGAAGAATAAAAAGCTGATCAGAGCAAAAAAAATGGAAGTAGTATTCATCTCCACGTTATAGATTAAAGCATAGCTGGAAATAGCAAACAAGAAACTGGCCAGGAGAGCTTTCTTTTTATCCAGGAATAATTCTTTTCCAACCAAATATAATAGCAGTGTGCTCAGACTGCCAAGAATGATGTTTAAGAGCCGCATGGTCCAGATTTGCAGTCCAAAGAATTTGTAAATGATATCTAACGTATAAAAATAAAGAGGGCTTTGCGAGAGAGTAGAAAGCTGTCCGGAAGAGATGAAATCAAGGCCCATCACTGAATAGATGAGTTCGTCAACTCCTGGATCGAGATTATGTGTAACAATGATACGCAAGGTGATTGCCAAAACAAATATGAGCAATAGATAAAGAGCAGTTTTATTTAATTTAAATTTCATTAGCAGATTAACTTAGAGTTGGTTTAAATTCTTTTCGTGGTCAGAGTATTTGGGTGTGTTGTTACTCTTCTTCAAATCTGCCGTTACGCAATACTCCTAAGCGGATATCGGCTCCCTGTGAATTCAGTCTCTCAATAGTAAAATTTCTAGCTCCTGCATCAAGGCTGCGTAAAAAAACGCCAACTGCATCCCCAATCAAGCTTTTTTCTGGCTCATTTCCTGGAGGAACATAATGTTTAATCAGGTATTCGGGAAGGTCATCTTTATGGACTGCATGCATGCGTTCAATAAATGTTGGATTAGTCTTGGCGACTAATTCATCTAGGGGGATAGCTACTTCACATCTCCAGGTGGCTTGCGAACTGAGATAGTCCACTGCGCCATGCACTCCAGTAGGGACGAGAGTTCCATTGAGCACTTCTTCCGTAAGATGAAGTTCACGTTTTAATTTTTCTTTCATTTCAAATTCAAAATTAAGTTTTCCTTCTCTTATTATGGCCATACCTGCGGCAGAAGAGTCCAGTCTTCGTCCGGCTAATAAGCTTTCTGCACGTTGCTGGACTAGATAATATCCATCTGCGCTTAAAACTGCGCAACCGACGGAAGCGGTTAATTGTTGCCGTAGTGTTGGAGAAAAGATGGATTTGTTTTTGGCTACTGCAAAATACTTGGCGTATTCAGTTTGACCGTAGATAAGCCCCTTGCTAGTATCTAGGAGCCACCCTATGGGTCTGCTTTTCCATCCTTGCTCTGCCGGTCCCCCTGGTGTATTCCAACCTTCTTCTACAATTCTCTCTTCAGCTGGAGTGAACAGCTCAGCTATATATTTTGAAGAATCATAGGTTGCATTACGAGCCATTAGGGCTGGATCTAAGGCAGGGTTGAATAGATAAAGCTGTTCCAATGGAGTCATGATTCAATAGCCAACTAATCTATTTATAAAAATGATGGAAGGAAAGATAAACTCAAGGAAATAAAACCAAAGAAATAGTATTCTTTTCAATCATAAAATATATAAATAGTTTGCGCGGTGAAAGTACTATGAAGGGCGTTATTTTAGCAGGTGGAAAGGGGCTGCGGTTGTATCCTCTTACAAAAGTTACTAATAAGCATCTCTTGCCCGTAGGCCGGGAACCGATGATCTATAATCCAGTAAGGAAATTAATTGAAGCAGGGATAACCGATATTCTTGTGGTTAGCGATGCTGAACAGCTAGGAGGCATTACCCACATTCTGGGAAGCGGAGTACAGTTTGGCTGCAAATTTACCTACAAAGCTCAGGATGGAGCTTTAGGAATCGCTCATGCCCTGAGTTTGGCAGAAGACTTTGCTCGTGGCGATAAGATAGTGGTCATTCTCGGAGACAATGTAACTACTGGTTCACTAAAACCATATGTGGAAAAATTTACCAAGCAGAATTCCGGCGCTAAAATTCTCCTGAAGAAAGTTGATAATCCAACTCGATACGGTATTGCTTCGATAGATGAATGTCAAGTTCTAGAAATAGAAGAGAAACCCAACCAGCCTAAGACTAATTATGCTGCTCTTGGGTATTATATGTATGACGAAAAAGTTTTTGATATCATCAGAAAAATGAAGCCATCTCCTCGAGGGGAGTATGAAATAACTGATGTCAACAATATTTATGCCCAGAGTGGAGAATTAACGTATGATTTTCTGGATGGGGAATGGACTGACGCAGGAACTTTTGAATCATTGCTCCTGGCTAATCAAATGTTCCTACAAGCGGGTGATGTGGAAAAAAGTCCTATCACGACCAGAGTTTCCAAAGAGCAGATTTTGGATATGATCAATCATCACCAAACTAAAATAACAGAACTCAAGAAACATCTGAATTAAAATCATAAATCCTTTCTATGCCACAAAAATATCCTGACAACCGAAAACCTGAATTTTCAGTGGTAGTTCCAGCCTATAATAGTGAAGGTTCTCTTCGGGAATTATACCGTAGACTGGAAGCAGTTTTTCGTTCTCTTCAAGCGCCGTGGGAATTAATAGCAGTCGATGATTGCAGTCGAGATACCAGTTGGAAGGTTCTATTGGAGTTAGCTCACTCTCATCAGAATGTCAAAGCTATCAACCTGATGAATAATTTTGGCCAGCATAATGCTTTAATGTGCGGCTTTCATCATGTTCAAGGAAAATATGTTATTACCATGGATGATGACTTACAACACCCACCAGAGGAAATTCCTAAACTGATCTCACGGATAAAGTCAGGAGATTACAGTGTTGTGTACGGGCAGTACAAGCAAAAAAAGCATGGCTGGTTTAGAGATGTTGTATCTGCCTCCGTCAATGATTTGATTTCACGGATTACTGGGAGCGGGTATAGAGTAACTTCTTTCAGAATTATGGCGGAAGAAGTTGTGGAAAAGATACTTGCGTATACGCAGTATAACGTCATGATCGACGTTTTAATTAAAGATACAGTAGCTAGTTTTAGGGTAGGTCATTGTAAAGTTGAACATCATCCACGAACCATCGGAAAATCTAATTATTCTTTCAAAAAATTGTTTTGGTATGCGACCAATATGATTTTTAATTACACGGTCTGGCCTTTACGGCTAGCTACCTTGCTAGGTTTCTTTTTTTCCGTGCTAGGTTTTATGGGCGTTATTCTGGAGATAATCCTATATCTCTTACAGGGAACTCCGGTTCGGGGATGGACTTCTTTATTCCTGGCGGTTACTTTCTTCTCTGGAATAATCTTATTCATCTTAGGAATAGTTGGAGAGTATATGGGGAGAATTTTTTTTAATGTCAATCAAAAGCCACAATATGTGGTTAAGGAAATAGCGATGGATAAAACAGTACAGCAAAAACGGTGAAAAAATGCAGGAAAAAATATTTCGATTGTTGCGTGAAAATGGATATTTTATTACAAAAGAAATCGAAACTCTGGTTGAGCAAGTAGTAGATACAATTTCTGCATCAGAAACAGATATTGCTAATATTTTGAAATGGCTGGAGAAGAAAAGTAAGGAATATCCGGTAAAGACGGAAGAGATGGCTATTACCGCGCTGGATAAATGGAAGGTTGATACTCAAACCGGGAATATTAGTCATGATTCGGGAAAGTTTTTTTCTATTATCGGAGTAAGAGTTACTGGTGCAGAAGGCAGAGAAGTAGGTTCCTGGACACAACCTATGATCAAGCAGCATGAATGCGGTATTTTGGGAATCTTATGCAAAAAGTTTAATGGAGTTCGGCATTATCTTCTTTACGCAAAGTATGAGCCGGGAAATATGCCTCTACTGCAGTTATCTCCTACACTGCAGGCCACTGCCAGCAATTTAAAACAAGCTCACGGAGGAAAAAAACCGCTTTTTGCAGAATACTTTGAAGATGGCAGCAAAGGAAAGGTTATTACTTCTGTAGTTGGTGTAGAAGATGGTGGAAGGTTTTATTTGAAAACGAACAGAAATATGATTGTAGAAGTTGATGAAGATGAAGAGTTAACAATACCGGAAGATTATATTTGGGTAACTCTTCCACAACTGCGGAAATTGTTAAAGATAGATGGTGTAGTTAATTCCTTAACTAGGAGTGTAATGGGGAGCTTATAGGTGATGAAACTGTAGTATGATGACCATGAAAAAAGTTCGTATCGGTATTCTGGGATGTGCAAATGTAGCCGCAAAGTATGCTATTAAGGCTTTTCAAGCCCTTGATAGTGCTGAAGTAGTCGCTATTGCTAGTCGAGATTATACCAAAGCAAAAGAGTGGGGAAATAAATTTGGTGTTGAAGCAGTTCCCTCGTACGAGGAACTCTTGCAACGAAAAGATGTTGATGCAGTATACATTCCGCTGCCTATCGGTCTTCATGAAGAATGGGTGCTGAAGGCTGCTGCCACTGGAAAACATATTCTTTGTGAAAAATCTCTTTCAGGGAGCTTTGCTTCAGTAAAAAAAATGGTAGAGTCATGTCGCGGGAAAGGAATAGTTTTGTACGAGAATTTCATGTGTGATTTTCACCCCCAGCATGCCGCAGTAAAAAATATCCTTGAACAAGGTGAAGTTGGCCAGCCTCTGGTATTTCGAGGATATTTTGGATTTCCGCCTTTTCCCGAATCGAGTTTTCGATATGACGCGGGTTTAGGTGGGGGAAGCTTAAATGATGCAGGAGCATATACAGTTTTTATGGCTCGAAAAATGTTTGGCGAACCAATTTCTGTTACTGCTTCTTTAGCTGTTGATGGTAGGGCTACGGTAGATTTCCAAGGATCAGCATTCTTAGAATTTGCTGATTCGAAAGTAGGCCTACTTTCTTTTGGTTTTAATAACGTCTACCAAAATAATTATTCTGTCTGGGGTTCGAAAGGCAAGATCTCAGTGAACAGAGCTTATTCTGTCCCTCCGGAAATGAAACCGCAAGTAGAGTTGCTAAAAAATGAAAACTTGCGAGAAACAGTTACGGTTCTGGACATACCGGCAGCGAATCATTTTGAGTTAATCTTTCATGATTTTTGCGAGACGGTACTCTCTAAGGATGAAGATAAGATGAATTTTATGTATCAACAACTCTTATCACAAGCAAAAGTTTTAGAAGCAGTAAGAATATCGGCTAGAGAAAATAGGAAAGTTAATATCGGCGAGGTTTCTTAAAATACTATGAATGGAAAAACGGTGCTGGTTACGGGCGGAGCAGGATTTATCGGTAGTAATTTTGTGCGGTATCTTTTAGGAAAGTATCCTTCTTGTAAAGTGATTAATATCGATAAATTAACCTACGCCGGCAATTTAGATAATCTTCAAGATCTTCAACAGGATCCAAGACATGTTTTTGTGCAAGCAGACATTGCTGATCCCGTGAAAATAGAACAACTCTTTCAAGAATGGAAGCCACAAATCGTGGTTAATTTTGCTGCAGAATCCCATAACGACCGGGCGGTTCTTAATCCGAAACTTTTTTTGGAGACTAATGTTCTGGGCACTCAGAATTTGCTAGAAGCATGTAGAAAATTAGGCATAGAACGCTTTCATCACATCTCAACGTGCGAGGTGTATGGCGACCTTGCTCTAGATGACCCAAATACTTTTTCTGAACATTCTCGCTATAACCCGAAAACGCCTTACAATGCTTCTAAAGCGGCAGCTGATCACATTGCCAAGGCCTATTTTCATACCTTTAAAGTACCTATAACTATCAGCAATTGCGGCAATAATTATGGCCCTTATCAGTATCCAGAAAAACTTATCCCTTTGTTTGTGACTAATGCTCTTGAATGGAAAAAATTGCCTTTGTTTAAGAGCAGCCAGAATAAGAGAGAGTGGATTCACGTTCTTGACCATTGCGAGGCAGTTGATATAATTATTCAACATGGCAAAGTTGGAGAAACATATAACGTTGGTACTGGCGTGGAGAAAAGCATTGAAGAAATCACTGCCATCATTTTACAGCTCTTGGGTAGATCAGATGGCTTGAAGGAATATGTTCAGGATAGGGCTGGACATGATAGGCGTTATCCTCTGGATTCTTCTAAAATCAAACGTGAATTAGGATGGCAGCCTAAAGTTTCTTTTGAGCAAGGGATGCAAGATACTATACAATGGTACGTGAAGAATGGTTGGTGGTGGAAGAGAATTAAAGCCGGTGATTTTCAGAAGTATTATGATGAATATTATGGGAAGCTGAAGAAGGAAGATGCTTAAACCAATCCAGTAAAACTATTATTCTAAGAAAATTGTTGAAGCAGTTCTTTAAGGCTACAGTTATTCACGTCGACAAATTTGCTCTTAATACCCTGCGCCAATGCACGATCGTCCTGGCAGTTTCCTATCATCGCGATCTCAGAGAATTGCTGCAGGCTTGGGCTGTAATCTAATTCTTTCAGTGCATCGTAAACCATCTCTGGGCTAGGTTTACGTTTGGTTTTTTCCCGGACAAAAGAAAGATTTACTGTTGGTCCCCCTTTTGACTGGGCATATGCTTGATCAATATAAGGGCAATATTGCCAATGATCAACGTTAACTCCTCTGCTCCTGAGTAGAATATGGATCTGCCGATTGATCATCTCTACCGTCTCACAGTCAAAATATCCAAGAGCTACACCGGCCTGATTGGAGACTACGATGGTTGTAGTATTATATTTTGCCTGTAGATAGGCAAGATACGAAACAACAGTCTCTTTGAGCCTAATTTCCTGATTCCAGTTGCTGTTCTTTCCTAAAAATGGGCGATCTTCAATAAGTGTTCCGTTTCGATCCACAATAATCAGGAGATTTGTTGCGCCAGCTTTCATAGTTGAAAATCAAACATTTTGACGGCATTATAAATCTTTTGAACTTGTTTTCTATCCCTTACAGGTTAACCGTTATTTTGACCTAAGAATACTGTCTTTTCGGAACAAAGCCGTATGTTTGATAAATTATATAAATCCAGCCATCACCGGAATTATATGAAATTTAACCATGTTTTCATCACCGGCGGCGCAGGTTACGTCGGCAGCGCTCTGGTTCCGAGATTATTAGAAAAGGGATATCGGGTTACGGTCTATGATCTTTATCTCTACGGCGATGTTCTCAAGCCGCATAAAAACTTAATGCAAATTAAAGGAGATATTAGAGATAGAGAGAAGTTAATCAAAGCAGCAAATGGCGCAGATGCGTTCATCCATCTGGCTTGCATTTCTAACGATCCGAGCTTTGATTTAGATCCGGAGTTGGGGAAGTCTATTAACTTTGATGCGTTTCATCATGTTATTGATGCCTGTACGGAAAACAAGGTTAAGCGCCTGATCGTTGCCAGTTCTACCAGCCAGTATGGAATTAAACCGGTCGGTGTAGAAGTTACTGAAGAAACTGCTCATGATCCAATTACCGATTATGCTAAATATAAGCGAATGTGTGAAGAATTGCTGGAACAAAGTGATACTGGAAATCTTGAATATGTTTTTGTCAGGCCTTCCACGCTCTGCGGTTATGCGCCGCGACTGCGCTTAGATTTGTCAGTGAATATCTTATCTATCAATGCCTTGGTCAACAAAAAAATTAAGATTTTCGGCGGTTCGCAGATGCGGCCAGCATTACACATTCAAGATATGGCACGATTTTATGAATTGATGCTGGAAGCTTCGGCAGAAAAAATCCATGGGCAGGCGTTCAATGTTTCTTGTGAGAATAAAACTATGCTGGAGATAGCAGAGATCGTGAAAAATGCGTTGGGCGATGAAAACATTACGTTTGAAGTTCTGCCTACCGACGATTTACGCTCCTATCATGTCAACACCGACAAGATGAAAACAGTTCTTGGTTTTGAATGCGGATATAGCTTAGCTGACGCAGTTCTGAGTCTGAAAGAAGCGCATGAAAAAGGTTTGCTCACAGATCCATTGAATAATCCTTTTTATTACAATATTAAGAGAATGAAAGATGTGAAGTTGAGATGATTGCCAGGAACATCAAAAAAGTTCTCATCCTTGCCAGCAATTCCTTTACCGGAAGCCATTTTGTCAATT
>Ga0209542_10004362_pt1 | contig 29142 bp, 34 predicted proteins | sample RifCSPhighO2_01_FD_184028 | JGI IMG/M metagenome (GOLD analysis project Ga0209542, IMG submission 184028) | Soil microbial communities from Rifle, Colorado - Rifle CSP2_plank highO2_0.1 (SPAdes) (version 2) | ecosystem: Environmental > Terrestrial > Deep subsurface > Rock core/Sediment ... | reverse complement strand
AAGAGCATACAACAATCTTTGGGGAAGAAGACACAAAGGAGAAGAAAATGAGGGGTGAAAGCGTCGTCGCTTTCACCCCTTTAAAAATTTCCAAATTTAGATTATATTTTAAGCGTTATGGAGAAAAAGAAAAAGAAGGTTTTCGTTGCGATGAGCGGAGGGGTAGACAGCTCTGTCGCGGCTTTGTTGTTACAAAAACAGGGATACGAAGTGATTGGATGTCACTTCATGTGTTGGGAGGGGTGCGATTCGAACGAAGATAAGCGCGACGCAATGCGTGTTGCGGCGAAACTCGGGATTCCCTTTCGCGTTTTTGATTTTAGTGAAGAATATAGAGAGAAAGTTTTTAATTATATGATCCGCGAATATGCCGCGGGAAGGACGCCGAATCCAGATGTCGTCTGCAATTCGGAGATTAAATTCGGGATTTTTCTTGAGAAGGCCTTATTCATGGGCGCCGATTTTATCGCGACTGGACACTATGCGCGTCGCGAGGAAGCTCGGCTTCCACTTGGAAGCCGAGCTTCCAAGTTGCTTGAGGCGAAAGATAAAACAAAAGACCAGTCATATTTTCTCTGGAAGCTGACCCCGGAGCAGATTTCAAAATCACTTTTTCCAATCGGGGATTATTTGAAAAGCGAAGTCCGGGAGATCGCAAGAAAAGCCGGCTTAGTTACGGCGGATAAAAAAGATTCGCAGGGGCTTTGTTTCGTCGGCAAAGTGGATTTTCAGGATTTTTTGCGCGAGTATTTACCGACGAGGCAGGGGAGCGTGCTCAATTCGAGCGGAAAAATTTTGGGAACGCACGACGGAGCATATTTTTTCACACCCGGCCAGCGGCACGGAATAAAATTGGGTGGATTTTCGGAACCGCTTTATGTTGCTCGAACGGACAGGGAAACCAATACCGTTTTAGTCGCCGAGGGGGCTTCCAACCCGATTTTATATAAAAAAGAAATTTTTATTTCCGAAACGAATTTGTCCGGCGAAATTCCGGAAAAAATTTCCGCGCGGATTAGATATCGCCAACCCTTGCAATCCTGCCACATCGAAAATTCAAAAGTAATTTTTGATTTTCCCCAGCGCGGAGTCGCTCCAGGGCAATCGATCGTTTTTTATGCAGGCGAACGCCTTTTGGGAGGAGGAATAATCGAGAAATAATTCAGTTGCTAAAAATCTCTTTTTGTATTAAAATTGAAATCAAAATTTAGTACACAGAAAGGAGGCAAAAATGAGGTCTCAGTATAGCGGGACACTGGACCCGGCCACTAAAGAGCTTTTTCAGCCGGACACTCTGGCTCTTGACGAGTATATGAGTAAGAGGAAATCAAGAGTACTCGGGCCAGAAAAGGAACTGATGTTGGCTATTCTTGAAGACGCTGTGCATTGCTTCCAAAAATATATTTTTGCGAAATACTCGAAAGAGAGAGCGTGGTTTAACGATGCAGAAGCATGGCTCATGCTCATGGACGATAGTGATAGGGATCTTTTTTCTTTCGTTAATATTTGCAATGCCCTCGAGCTAGACCCAAGCTACTTGCGTCAAGGATTAATCAAGTGGAAGAGTCGTCAATCTCAGTCAGAGATTAAGAGGCGAGTATGAAACGGCGGGCTATGCGCGAAGCAAGCCCGCCGCCTTTTTTTTGGCGAAATTCTATGCTAAAATATTTTCATGTCCTCGAATGAGTTGCGGAAAAAATTTCTCCAATTTTTCAAATCAAAGGGGCATGCGATTGTGCCGTCTTCCTCACTTCTGCCGGACGATCCGTCCGTGCTTTTAACGACTGCCGGAATGCAACAGTTTAAAAAATATTACACGGACGAGGCGGATCCGATGCGCGATTTTAAATCCAAAAGCGCGACTTCGGTGCAGAAATGCTTCAGGACTTCGGATATCGATGAAGTCGGCGACGAGTGCCACCTTACTTTTTTTGAAATGCTTGGAAATTTTTCGTTTGGAGGATATTTCAAAAAAGAAGCCATAGCTTATGGAAAAGAATTTTTTGATTCAATTGGGCTTGAAATCGAATATGTCACGGTTTTTTCCGGCGATAAAAATGTCCCATTCGACGAAGAATCGTTTAAGATTTGGGGAGAGCTCGGTATAAAAGACATAAGAAAATGCGGCAGAGAAGATAATTTTTGGGGTCCGACGGGAGCAGAAGGACCTTGCGGTCCGACGACGGAGATTTATATAAATGGCCTTGAAGTTTGGAACATAGTTTTCAACGAATTCTACCAACAACCGGACGGAGTTTTGAAAAATTTAAAAACGCCTGGGGTTGATACTGGGATGGGACTCGAAAGATTAGCAATGGTTTCGCAAAAAAAACAAAATATTTTTGAGACGGACCTGTTTTCTCAGATTTTAGACATTCTTCCGGGGACCATATCAGAGCGCCAAAGAAGAATTATTTCAGATCATTTGCGAGCCTCGACATTTTTATTTTCCGATGGCATTGAGCCTTCGAACAAAGAAGCGGGTTATATACTGAGAAGACTTTTGAGGAGAGCTTTGGTGTATGAATACATCAGTTCTATGCCGCCGCAGATTTTCGAATCGGCAATGATCGAAGTGATAGAAAATTATGGAAGTTTTTATCCGGAATTGAAGTCAAAACAGGAAAATATCATCAAAGCATATTGGATGGAGAGGGAAAAATTTTCCAAAACTCTTGCAAAGGGGATTAAAGAGTTGGAAAAGAGCGAAAGCATTGACAGCAGGAAGGCGTTCAATCTATACGAAACATTCGGCTTGCCTTACGAAATAATAAAAGAATTCTCCGGGTCAAAATCGAGCAGTTTGACGCGCGATAGTTTTGACGAAGAATTCAGGAAACACCAAGAAAAGTCTAGGGCCGGCCAGGAAAAAAAATTTGGAGGGCATGGACTTATGCTGGATACGGGAGAGCTTAAGGCGAAAGACGATGAAGAGCTAAAAAAAGTGACTTGCCTCCATACGGCGACGCATCTTCTGCAGGCGGCGCTTAGAAAAGTATTGGGAGAAGAAGTAAGGCAGATGGGGTCAGATATTACTGTTGAAAGAACACGTTTTGATTTCAGTTTTCCGAGAAAACTCACGGAAGAGGAGATAAAAAAAACCGAGGATCTTGTCAACTTCGCTATATCGCAGAAACTCGAAATAAAAATGGAAGAGATGGATATTGATAACGCCAAAAAATCAGGAGCGCTTTATTTTTTTAAGGAAAAATATCCTACGCGAGTCAGGGTTTATAGCGCTGGAGATTTTTCAAAAGAGCTGTGCGGAGGGCCGCATGTCAAGAATACTCAAGAAATCGGAAGATTTGCTATAATTAAAGAGGAGGCATCCGCTTCTGGGGTGAGGAGGATTAGAGGAAAAATTATTCCTTGATGTTTTTTTCTCGGCTGAAAAAAGAGATAAATATTCTAGTTTTTGATATCGGGAGTTCCTCGGTCAATGCTTCGCTTTTGTCAAAAAAAGAAAACGAAATACCCGCTTTTTTATCTTTTTCATATCTAAGGCTACCGCTTCTGGAAAATCCAGATTTCAAGCATATTGAGCGGCACGCAAGGAAAGCGATTAAGGAAATTGCCGAAGAGATTTGCAAAAAGAACATAAAAAAAATGCCCACTCTGATTTATTTGATGCTGTCAGTTCCATGGTATTTTTCAGAAACAAAAAGCGTAAAAATACAAAGGCGCGAAACTTTTAAAGTTACTGCGGAATTGGTCAACAAAATAATGGAAGACGAACTAGAGCTTTTTGAGCGCAAAGGCAAAGAGAAATTAGATGACCCGGACGGCATCGAAATTCTAGAGAAGGAAAAGATGAACTTTATAGTGAACGGATATCCGATTGAAAATCCTTATGGAAAAGAAACGAACAAACTTGAACTTTCTATTTACATTAGCGCCGCAAGAAAAAGGTTCGTAAAAAATATTGAAGATATACTAATGCATTTTTTTGGCAACGCGGAAATTAAGTTTGCTTCCGAACCATTCTCTCTTTTTGGAATTTTATCAGAGATGGTTAATCCAAAAGATGGTTATCTTGTTGTTGATGTCGGTGGAGAGGTTACAGAGATTTATTTGATTCGCGGCGGGATTTTAGAGGACACGAAGAGTTTTGTATGGGGGGCGAATCTTGTAATAAGGCGGGTTGCTTCATCGTTGAATATCGGCTTAGGAGATGCGCTTTCATTTTTTGCGGCGCGAACTGGCGGGGATATAAAAGACTCCACTGACGAAAAACTTTCTTCGGCGGCGCTGGGGATTTGCACGGAATGGCAGAGTTTTCTTGCTAAATCGCTTTCCGAGCTTGGCAAGGAGAAACCGTTGCCGCAAACCCTTGTTATTCTTGGTGGAGTTGCCGGGAGCGATATATTGAAAAAATGCCTTAATTCTCCCGATTTCTCTTCTTTCACGATTTTAGGCAAGCCTTTTAACATAGTTAGTTTTATTCCAGAGAATTTCAGCGAAAAAATATTAACATCTGGTGTGGATCGTAAAGATTCCAAAATGACGCTACCATTACTATTAGCGCTAAGCGCACTAAAATATGGCAGGCGAAAATAATCCAATAGAACGTGACCCCGCTTCGGGACGGCCACTGATGAGGGATATAGCTACCAAGTCGTCAAGATCCAGGCTTCCTTTGAGATTTATAGAAGAAAAATCGGTCAAAAAAGCGGCAATTCTTTTGAAGAAAAAAAGTGTGGCAAAAATAGCACCCCTGAATAAATTTAATGCCTTTATTTTATGCGGGGCAATTATATTGCTGGCTACAATGTTTATCTTTGCCAAATCACTTTCGGAGGTTATAGTATCAGTGACGCCACAGCAGGATATCTTCGATGTGGAAAGCAATCTTGAAGCTTCTTCAAATTCGTCGTCCGCGATTTCTCTGGATATTGTTAGCGCGGAGGACACTATCGAGTTGGACGGAAATATAGATAAGACATCAGCGGGAAGCGAGAAAGCAAAAGGGCAGATTGTAATTTTCAACGCATATTCGACAGAGCCGCAGACTCTGGTTGCGACGACGCGATTTGAAACGCCGGGCGGAAAAATCTACCGCATTAGAAGCAATGTCAAGATTCCGGGCGGAAAAATGGAGAAAGGCAAACTTATTCCGGGCCAGCTTGAGGCGACGGTATACGCGGACAAGCCAGGGACGGAACATAATCTCGGCCTTTCGGACTTTACCATACCTGGATTAAAAGGAACGCCTAAATTTGAAAAGATTTACGCAAGATCTAAGACTGAAATATCTGGCGGATCTTCCGGCGAGATTAAGATTGTAACCCAGGAAATCGTAAACAATCTATTAATTCAAGCTCAGGAGAATTTCCGGAGAAGCATGAGGAACAAAATTCAAAAAGACCTCTCGCAAGATGTTTACATTCCAGAAAGCGCGATAGACGTGAAGATAACTTTACTTGGCGCTGAGCCGAAAGTTAATTCTGTTGCTGATAAGGTTCATATAAAAGCGAAGGTTTCTGCGCAGGTCGCGGTACTTAAAACAAATGACTTGGTAAAAGCGCTCTCTGCTAAATATCTAAACCTGAAAAGCGGAGAAAGCGTCGAGATTAGCAATTTGGACGAGCTTAACTTCCAGATTCTAAGCAAGAATTTAGGCGAGAAAAAAATTACTTTCAAAATAACTGGGAAAGCACATTTTGTATGGATATTCGACGAGGCGGCGCTTAAAAAAGATTTAGCGGGTGCTTCGCGCGCGTCGAGGCAGAGTGTTTTTAAGAATTATCCCGGAATCGACCGGGCTGAGATAATTTTTAAGCCGTCTTGGTTAAGATTTTTCCCTTCTGATCCGGATAAAATAAAACTTGACTATCCAGATCTTAAAGATTAAGATATAGTGACGGAAAATAAGGATAAAACAATAGTTCAAGGACAAGTAATAGAGGCTTTACCCAACGCCACTTTCAAGGTTATATTGGAAGACAGCAGGGAAATCCTCGCGCATCTCGCAGGGAAGATGCGTCTTTTTTACATTAAAGTACTTGTAGGCGATAAGGTTAAAGTCGAAATGACGCCTTACGATGAAAAAAGGGGGCGAATAATACAACGATTATAAAATATAAATTGAATGAAGGTTCGAGCTTCAGTTAAGAAAATTTGCAGTTCATGTAAAGTAGTCCGCAGGCGCGGACGTTTGCATGTAATTTGCAAAAATCCGAAGCATAAACAGCGTCAAGGCTAAAAATTATATATGAGAATCGCGGGCATAAATATACCAGATAACAAGAGACTTGAAATAGCCCTTACTTATATATATGGAATCGGAAGGAATTCAGCATCAAAGATTTTAAGAAACGCAGGAATACCTGAAGGAAAACATCCAAAAGATCTCAAGGGAGATGAGATAAACCGCCTGCGCGACGAACTTGAAAAAAATTACAAAGTCGAGGGCGAATTACGGAGGGAAATTTTATTCAATATAAAGCGGCTGAGAGATATCGGATCCTATCGCGGTATGCGCCATTCCAGAGGCCTTCCGTCAAGGGGACAAAGAACAAAAACCAATTCGAGAACTCGAAGAGGAAATGTCCGAAAAACTATGGGTTCTGGGAAGCGTAAACTTGATAAAAAATAGAATATGGGAAAGAAAAGAGTAATTCAAAAAGCGGAGGGGGCTTCAGCTGGAGGCAAGAGCCAATCTGCCTCAAAGCTTCCGAAAAGAAAAATAGATTTCGGTGTTTTGAACATACTTTCAACCTATAATAATACGATTGCCACACTGACTGACCGGGAGGGGAATGTCATATCGTCTTCTTCCTGCGGCGCCTTGGGATTCAAGGGGGCGAGAAAAGGGACCCCTTACGCCGCGTCGAAAGTTTCGGAATTTATCGCGGATAGGGCTAAATTGATTGGGTTGAAGGAAGTTGGGATAAAAGTCAGAGGGATTGGTTCTGGAAGAGAATCCGCGATTAGAACGTTCGCGTCCAAAGGTTTTGAGATACAATTTATCAGGGATTTGACTCCGGTGCCGCATAACGGCCCGAAGCCTCCTAAACCAAGGCGAGTATAATATATGAGAATTTCTTGTAAAATTTGCAGAAGATTGGGAATATCGATTTGCGGGCGCGAAAAATGCGCGTTTAAAAGAAAACCGTATGCGCCGGGCGAGCACGGACGCACCCGTAAATTTTCGAGAGCTTCATCCGAATTCGGGACACAACTTAAAGAAAAGCAAAAACTTAAATTTTTATACAATCTTCGTGAAAGGCAGTTCAGAAATTACATCAGAGAAGCGGAAAAAAGGACGGGCGATTCCGGGGAGAATCTAATGAGGTTTTTGGAGGCGAGACTAGATAACGCAATTTATCGCCTTGGTTTCGCGCAAACCCGCACGCAGGCACGGCAAGCCGTGGTTCACGGACATTTAATGGTAAACGGTCGCAGAGTGAATATTCCGTCTTTCAGAGTTAAGAAAAATGATAAGATCACAATCAAGCAGCAAAGCCTTTCTAAGGGAATTTTCCGCGATTTGGATATATATCTCAAGAAATATGCTCCGCCGCCTTGGCTTTCTTTAGATAAAGAAAAAAAGGAAGGAGCTGTATTAAGTTCTCCCGAAATGGAAAACAATTTACTTTTGGGCTCAAATATTAATTTAAAGGCCATCATCGAGTTTTACTCGAGATAATATTATCAACTAATAGTTAAAGATTGAGTTATGAGTTACACCATTTCAACGCCTTCCCGAATACGGACAGTATCCGAGGAAGAAAATAAAGGAGTTTACGAGATTGATTCTCTGCACCCAGGTTATGGGCATACGATAGGTAATAGCTTGCGCCGAGTTCTTTTGTCGTCTCTGCTGGGAGCCGCGATTACTCGAGTCAAAATTCATGGGATATCCCATGAATTTTCAACGATCCCAAACGTTAAAGAGGATATCATATCGATAATTCTTAATTTAAAGCAGGTTAGGCTATTGATGCATGCCGACGAACCGCAGATTATAAAAATATCCGCGAAAGGAGTTACAAAAGTCGTCGCTGGCGATTTCGAAACTCCGACACAGGTTGAGGTAATGAATAAAGACTTGACAATCGCGACTCTGACTTCCAAAGACGCCAAGCTCGAAATTGAAGCTACGGTTGAGCGCGGCTTAGGCTATATCCCAAGAGAAGTTCTGGAGAAGGAAAAAGTTGAAGTCGGAATGCTTACGTTGGATGCAATTTTTACACCGATAAAGAAAGTGAACTATGAGGTCGAAAATATGCGGGTCGGGGAAAGGACCGATTACAATCGTCTTAGAATCTTGATAGAAACTGACGGAACCATTAATCCGCGAAAGGCGATCGAGGAGAGCGTGCGAACTTTAATCAAACAGCTTGAAGTTCTGGTTTTTGATGAAAATAAGGCTACGAGCGAAATTTCCAAAACAGTAGCGCGCGTTGAAAAAGAGAATGTTTCTGCCGAAGAGGAAAAATCGATTTCCGACGAAGATCCGCTCAAAGTCCGAGTAGAAGATCTTGAGTTTTCATCACGCACTCAAAATGCTCTTAATGCGGCGGGCATTAGGACTGTCGGAGGATTGGTTAAGAAATCCAGAGAGGATCTACTTTCGCTACAGGGGATTGGCGATAAGGCTGTTGAAGAGATAGATGAAGCGCTTTCCAAAATAGGGCTTTCACTCAAAGAATAAGATGAGGCATAGAAAGAAAGGAAGAAAATTTGGCAGAGTTCGGAAAGTTCGCATTGCTTTAATGCGCTCTCTTTTGCGCTCGCTTATCTTGAAAGAAAAGATAAAAACAACGGAGGCGAAGGCGAAAGAAATCAGGCCAAAAGTTGAGAGGCTCGTCACAAAAGCCAAAAATAGCGGACTCGCAGCACGGAGGGATATACTCTCAATATTGCCAGATAGGTCCTCGGCTAAAAAACTTCAGACGGTCTTGGCACCTAAATATCTTGACCGTCGTGGCGGATATACTAGAATAATCAAACTTGGGACTCGTCCTTCGGATCGCGCCCCCATGGCTTTAATCGAATTTGTATAAATATTATGGAGAACGCAGTTTTAGACGTTAAAGGAAAATCTCTTGGACGTGCCGCATCGGCAGCCGCGATAATGCTTCGTGGGAAAAATTCCCCGATGTTTGAACCGAGGATTAGGCCTTCGCATAAATTGACCATTAAAAATGTCAAAGAATTGAATATTCACCCGACTAAATTCAGGACGAAGGTTTATACAGATTATTCCGGATATCCGGGCGGGCTTAAGAAGGTTGGGCTCAAGGAACTCTGGGCAAAAAGCCCGAGAGAGGTTTTCAAGCGCGCCGTTTGGGGAATGCTTCCAAAGAACCGATCACGCAAGCATATTATAAAGAATTTAAAGTTCGAATAAAATGCCTCCGAAGAAAAAACCAGCGCCGAAAAAAATAGCTCCTAAAGCCGTAAAAAAACCGGTTGCTAAAAAGCCGGAAGTAAAGAAAGGCGAGGAACATATTGCGCCTGTCGGCAGATATATCGAGGCTCTTGGCAGAAGAAAAACTTCTATTGCCAGAGTTCGCATTTTTCCAGATACAGCGTTTTCAATTTCGATCAACCAAAAAGCATATGATTCTTATTTTCCAACATTTGAGTTAAAAAATATTGTTGATTTGCCTTTGGAAAAAACAAATCTTCCGAAAAAGTTTTCGATAAGCGTGAAAGTTAACGGGGGAGGAATCCATTCGCAGGCGGAAGCGGTCCGGCACGGAATCTCGAGAGCGCTCGAGAAAATCGAGCCTTCTCTCCGCAAAGTTTTAAAACCATTTGGATACTTAAAGCGCGACCCGAGAATGAAAGAACGCCGCAAATTCGGCCTGAAAAAAGCCCGCAAAGCCCCGCAGTGGGCGAAGAGGTAGTCCCGTTATCCACAGCCAGATTGTTGCCCTTGACCAAATAGTCGGGTATGATGAAAGTGTGAAAAATATAGTGACAGAAAGACAAAAACAGCTTCTTGAAGTTATTTATGACTTCATAAAATCCACGGGATACCCTCCGACCTTTGAAGAGATGCGTGAAAATCTCGGCGTTTCCTCAAATCAGTCAATTGCTGATCTTCTTGAGAAGCTAAAAAAATCAAACGTTATCAAAAAAGAAATAGGCGCGAGGACTCTCGCCATCTTGCCGCTTGGATATGAAATACTCGGCGCGCCTCAGCTCGCTCCCTTTCTTGGCGTAACGACAGCCGGAATGCCAACCGAAGCGATAGAAATTACCGGTGAGTGGCAGGCGCTATCAAGCAATGTGGCCAAACTCCAGTCGGATATTTTTATGCTCCGCATTTCCGGAGATTCGATGATAAATGCCGGAATAGATGACGGGGATGTTGTTTTAGTGCAGACTAAAAAAGAATTTATTTCCAAGGAGATAGTTCTTGCGGAAGTGAACGGCGACTCTACCATCAAACGTTTTATTTCAGAAGATAAACCTCCGTACGTATATTTAAAACCAGAGAATCCGAAATATGAAAATATTATTTTTACGGAAGATGTTCGGTTGAAAGGAAAAGTTATATCAGTTCTAAAAAATGATTATTGGAAGCAGGTTAAATAACTATGCCGACAAAGAAACCAAGCAAAGCTAAAGAAATTATCTCCAAAATTTTTCGAGACGCTGAATTAGCATTTGGTTTGAAAGAATTTGAAAAGATGCCTATATTTGAAACCCTGTACATTTCCGAAGATGAAAAAGGCAAATTTTATTTACAAGATAAAAAATCTGGCCAGCCGCGCCTCGTGTGGAACGAAGCAAATCAGAAAGGTAAACCGGAGGAAATCGTCCGCCAGTTATGGGTTCACAAATTAATATCGGAGTATGGCTATCCAGCAGGCCAGATTGAAATTGAACGCAGCGTACAGTTTGGCCATGAAATACACGCAAAAGCGGCAGACATTGTCATATACAAAAAAGATAAAATTACGCCATATATAATTTTTGAAATTAAAGCTCCAACGGAAAAGAAAGGCATTGAACAATTGAAAACATATTTGAATGCCGAGGGCGCGGAAATCGGCGTCTGGTCCAACGGCAACGAACGCGTGATGCTCTATCGCCCATATCCTCGCGAGTTTGATGATTCTCTTTCGGATATCCCGCGTTTCAACCAAACCATCGACGATTTATTTGAAATGAAACGAAAATGGCCGGAACTCACTCCGCAGTTTGATTTCACCCATATTATCAAGCGCATGGAAGAGCTCGCGCTTGCCGGTTCGGGCGCTAATGTTTTTGAAGAAATTTTCAAAGTTATCTACGCCAAACTCTACGATGAAAAAATGGCCCGCGAGCAAAGAGAAAATGAAGAAGTGCTGTTTAAAAAATACCGCGATCCTGATAAAACATACCAGGTCATAAATGATGAACTTTTCAAAAAAGCAATCAAAGAATGGCCGGATACTTTTGAGCCGACCGATAAAATCCGCCTATCGCCTGATCGGTTGAATGTCTGCGTAGGATTTTTGGAAGGAGTGCGTTTGTTTGAAACCGGTCAAGGAGAGTACGAGCTTATAGATGCCTCTTTTGAATATCTGATTACCGAAGTGTCGCGAGGAAATAAGGGGCAATACTTTACTCCGCGCCATGTGGTCCGAATGTGCGTCCAAATGCTTAATCCAAAACAGGAGGAATATGTTATAGACCCGGCATGCGGCTCCGGCGGGTTTCTGCTTCATTCTATGTATCATGTTTGGGAAAATATGAAAACCGAAGCGGCTCGCAAAAGCTACGCTACAAAATATGTTTTCGGTTTGGATTTTGACGATAATATGCGCCGCATCTCGCAGGCGCTTATGCTTATTGCCGGAGATGGCAAACATCACATATTCAAGCGCGATTCACTCGATTCTCGCGATTGGCAGAGACCCGAGAGCGAGGATGCGCGAGTGGATTTAAAGCCGTTGCTTTTCAAATTTGATAATCCGGCAGACGAGCGGGAAAATCAAAAAACATACCGTTATTTTAATTTTGATTTACTCTTCACTAATCCGCCGTTTGCTGGAGAAAATCCGGAGCAGGGATTATTAAGACAATATGCTCTCGCTAAAAAAGAAGGTGGAAAATTAAAAAATAATGTTGAGCGGCATATTCTTTTTATTGAGCGGACGCTTGATATGATCCGCCCGGGCGGAAGAATGGCGATTGTTTTGCCACAGGGTGTGTTAAACAACACCAACATGGAATATGTCCGCGAATATCTTTTTGGAAAAGCAAGAATTCTAGCTGTCGTTGGGCTTCATGGAAATACTTTTAAACCTCACACGGGAACAAAAACGAGCGTCCTATTTCTGCAAAAATGGACGGATAAGCCCCAAAAAGACTACCAAATTTTTATGGCAGTTTCCAAAAAAGGAGGCAAGGATAATTCCGGGGATTATGTTTATAAAAAAGACGCCGCCGGAAATTACGTCCACGACACAAAAGGCCGAAAAGTTCTGGATCACGACCTCTTCGAAATCGCGGAGGGGTTTGGAAAATTTATGAAGGAACAAAAGATAAATTTTTAGTATGAATAAAAAAACTAAGTCACTGATTGAAAATAGTGGACTGATGTCTCACCTAAAGGCAATAGATTGTCTTAAAAATAATGGTTGGTCTGTTATAGTAAGCCCTTACTATTATGATGGAGTTTCGGAATCTGTTCGAGAGATAGATATAGTAGCAGAAAAGCAATTTAATTCTTTTCATTGGGCTGGCAGTTCATCGGCCCAAGTCAATGTACAATTATTTGTTGAATGTAAGTATATAAATCAAGAAATTGTATTGTGGTTTGATAAAACTGATAAAGATAAGGCGGTCGAAGCTTTGGGGAAAGCTACAGGACTGCAAATAGCTGTGCGACGATCCGGAGATATTTCTCCTGATTCATTTCGTTACTACAAAGCAGAAAATGTTGCTAAGCTTTTTTCTACAACCTCCGGTAGAGAAGATCTGATTTATAGAGCATTGAGCCAGTGCTTACGTGCCCTTGTTTATTACACGCAATGGGCACCGGGCCCAATAAGAAACGATTTTAATAGGCATCCGGAAGCAATATCACACATTGTTAGATACCCAATAGTGGTTTGCGGTAATTTCTCGAATCTAAAAAAACTTGAATTTGAGAGTCCGCAAAACTTTTCTGCGAAAGATCTAATCAGTCCGTTTTTACTTGAAACGAATTATGTATATTTTAACAAAGCAAAGACCTCAGCGATTGATGATTACTTTTGGATAGATTTTGTTGACCTCGATAAATTAGAGGAATTTCTCAAAAATCTTGAGTCGGAAGCAAAAGCTATTTTAGAGGCTAAATCTTTAATACAAAATATTCAAAGAACTAGAAATTAACGTGGCTACATATTCTGTAATCCAAAAATCTCAACTCGAAGGCGCGCATCGGCTGGACGCGGAATATTATCAGCCGGAGTATTTAGAAATTGCGGCGTTATTAGACAAAGTTGATTGGAAAAAATTATCTGAAGTAGCGATTATTCGTAGTGGGACAACTCCTAAAGATCGTGATGATGAGCAACGAGAAGGAGTTGTACTCTTGAAAACCACCGACATTAGAAATAATACTTTGCCGCTGGAAAATAATTATTATTATGTCAGTGATAAGATAGCGAGCAGAATGAAAAAAACAGAACTTTTAGAAAAGGACGTACTTATTAATATTGTCGGCGCCACTCTCGGTGTTATTGGGCGAGTAGCTTTTGTTCCTCAGAGATTTCCTAAAGCAAATATAACTCAAGCAATGGCACTAGTTAGAACTAAAGATAAATCTTTCTTGAATGAATTTGTTTTTGCCTTTTTAATATCAAAATATGGCAGGCTTCAGGCGGATAGACTTGCTCGACCAACTGGCCAGTATAATTTAAATTTGGAGGAATTAAGCTCTTTTAGGATTCCCACAATTTCTTTAGGTAAACAAGAAATTATAAAAAACTTAATTGAAAATTCTGAAGAGAAATTATTAATTTCCCAATCTCTTTATAACCAGGCGGAAAATTTGCTTTTGGAAGAACTAGGACTTAAGAATTTTGAAGCGGAAAATAAATTGTGGAGTGTAATTGAATTGTCCGAAGTCAAAAAAGCGAATCGCATTGACGCGGAATATTTTCAGCCGAAATATGAGGAGCTTGAATCAAAAATTAAAAAATATGAGCACAAGCCGCTTGAGGGAGTGTTAGAAAATGTTTCTGCTAAATTTGATCCAATCAAACAACCGGATAAAAATTTTAAATATGTGGAACTTTCAAATATCAATGCTTCAATTGGCATTATTGACGGATTTTCTGAAATACTCGGCAAGGAAGCACCGAATAGGGCAAGGCGGGTTTTAAAAGAAAATGATGTAATTGCCTCAAGCGTTCAGGGTTCACTGGAAAAAGCCTCGCTGGTACATGAGAATCAAAAAGATTTTTTGGCATCCACCGGATTTTTCCAATTTCGAAGCAAGGAAATTTTGCCGGAAGCTCTGCTCATACTTGCAAAAAGCATTGTCTTCCAATGGCAATTGGAAAAGCGTTGTGCTGGAACAATTCTAACTGCGGTGCCGAAAGAAAGCATAAATGATATACTCATTCCAATTTTACCAAAACCAATCCAAGAAAAAATTGCCGATTTGGTCCAAAAATCACACGAATCTCGTGAAGAAGCGAAAGCGTTACTAGAAGAAGCAAAACGCAAAGTTGAAGAAATGATTGAGAATAAATGAAAGCCCGATTTTAGCAGTCCTTGACATGGAGTGCTAATTCGAATAAACTCTAAGCATGAATAGATTGGGGGCTAGGGAGGAGAATATCCTTAATTTTATAATCCGGGATTATGTCCGGAACGCTTCTCCTATTTCTTCGGGGAGGATTTTTGAGTCGAAGACCTTCAGATTAAGCCCAGCGACTATAAGGAACGCGATGCTCGAGTTGGACGACGAAGGCTATTTGGAACAGCCTTATACTTCCTCGGGCAGGATTCCAACCGATAAGGCATATCGATATTTTGTTGATAATCTCATGACGCATAAGGGCCCTTCTAGGAACGAGAAAATGGTTTTGGAAGACTTGGTCAGCGAAGTACGCGAGAGGCACGAGATGCTGTTCGAAAATTTCGCGCGCTTGCTCGCGGACGAAGTAGGGCTTTTTTGCGGTATTGCGAGTTTCAATGGAGAGCCCAGGATTGAAGCATATGGGCTTGAGAAAGTTTTTTCCGAGCCGGAATTTTATGACAGGAACCTTACAGTTGAGTTTTCGCGATTGGTGGACAATATCGATAAAGTCGCGGAAAAATTTTTGGAAGATTCGTTTGACGATAGGCCATCTGTTTTTATCGGCGGGGAAAATCAGTTTCACGATGCCAAAGAATTCAGCTCTGTCGCGATGAAATTTTCCGACGATGAATTCGGAAATTGCATAATTTTCTCGATCGGTCCAAAACGAATGAATTACGAAAAGGTCTCTTCGCTCTTAAATTTTGTCGTTAAAGATATGATTGGATAATTATGGCAGAGGAAGAAATTGAATTAGAGGAAGAAGTTATTGAAGAAGAAGGGTTGCGGGAAAAACTGAAGAAAATGAGGGATGATCTTAAGGCGTGCAGGAAAGATAAGGAAGAATATTTAGCGGGGTGGCAGAGGGCGAAGGCAGACTTTATAAACGCGAGAAAGGAGGAGGAGAGGAGCAGAGAAACTTTTGTGAAATTTGCCCAAGCGTCAGTGCTTCTCGAATTCCTAAAGATAGCCGATTCGCTTGAGATGGCGATGAAGCATGGCGGAAGCGATGGAATCAAGCAAATTTATTCGCAGGTAAAAGATATATTAAAACAGCACAGGGTAATAGAGATCGAATCGGAGGGCAAGAAATTTAATCCGGCGGAACATGAAGCGATAGATAAAGTCGAAATTAATGATCCGGAAAAGGAAAATATTATAATTGAGAATCTGCAGAAAGGCTGGCGTTTACACGATAAAGTTTTAAGGCCAGCCAAAGTAAAAGTGGGAATTTATAAGAAAAATTAAAAATAAAAATATGCCAAAAATATTAGGAATTGATTTAGGAACAACTAACTCCGCTATGGCGGTGATCGAAGGCGGAGAGCCGAAGATTCTTGAAAACGAAGAGGGCGTTAGAACAACGCCGTCTATGGTCGCGATATCAAAAGCGGGCGACAGAGTTACGGGCCTTCTAGCCAAGCGGCAGGCGGTCACAAATCCAGAGAACACCATTTTTTCGGTAAAACGCCTGATTGGAAGAAAATTCACTGATCAGGAGGTTGAGAGAGATAAAAAATGGCTGTCGTATAAAATACGCGGATCCGCTAATAGCGGAGTAGAAATAAAGATGCAAGACAAATGGCTTCGCCCGGAAGAAATATCCGCGATGATCTTGCAGAAATTAAAAAAGGACGCGGAGGCGAAACTCGGCGAGAAGATAAATGAAGCCGTTATAACCGTGCCCGCGTATTTTGATGATTCGCAGCGAGCGGCGACAAAAGCGGCCGGTGAAATCGCCGGATTCAATGTGAAAAGAATTTTACCAGAGCCGACAGCAGCTGCTCTTGCTTACGGATTGAACAAAAAGAATGATGAGAAAATAGTGGTTTATGATTTTGGGGGCGGAACTTTCGATGTTTCAGTTTTGGAAATAAGTTCAGATACGGTCGAGGTTCGGGCGATTGGCGGAGATACGCATCTCGGAGGAGATGATCTTGACCAGATTTTAATCAGTTATCTTGTTGGAGAATTCAAAAAAACAGACGGCATTGATCTATCAAAGGATGCCCTCGCTCTCCAGAGACTTAAAGAAGCCGCCGAGAAGGCAAAGCACGAATTGTCCACAACGATAGAAACGGAAATCAATATCCCGTTTATAACGGCCGATGCTTCCGGACCCAGGCACTTCTTGATCAAACTCGCGCGCGCGAAATTCGAAGATTTGGTCAGGGATCTTGTTTCAAAATCGATTGCGCTAACCAAAAATACCGTCACGCTTCCTTCTCCGAAAGGAGCCGGATTCAAGTTGAGCGAAATTGATGAAATTATTTTGGTAGGCGGGCAGACAAGAATGCCTCTGATACAGGATGAAGTGAAGAAATTATTCGGAAAAGAGCCAAATCGGTCCATTAACCCGGATGAGGTAGTTGCTCTCGGAGCCGCGGTTCAAGCCGGAATATTGCAGGGGGATGTTAAGGATGTTTTGCTTCTTGATGTCACCCCTCTTTCTTTAGGAATTGAAACTCTCGGAGGAGTATTCACAAAAATTATTGAAAAAAATACTACAATCCCAGTGTCCAAGAACCAAGTGTTTTCAACGGCTGCTGATAACCAAACATCGGTAGAGGTGCATGTTCTGCAGGGAGAGCGGGAGATCGCGCAATATAATAAAACTTTGGGTAGATTTATACTAGATGGCATTACTACAGCGCCACGTGGGATGCCGCAAGTCGAAGTTTCATTCGATATCGACGCTAATGGAATTTTGAACGTCAAAGCCCGCGATAAGGCGACAAATAAAGAGCAATCCGTCCGAATCGAAGCTTCAACGGGACTTTCCAAAGAAGATATCGAAAAGATGAAAAAGGATGCCGAGGCGCATAGCGACGAGGACCATAAAAAAAGAGAGGCGGTTGAAATCAAAAATCAAGCCGATACTTTGGTCTACACTGCGGAGAAAGCCTTGCGAGATGGTGGCGATAAAATTTCGACTGAAGTGAAGGGAGAAGTTGAAATAAAAATAGAAGAGCTCAAGAAAATAAAAGACGGAGAAAATATAGAAGAGATAAAATCGAAAACGGAGGAGCTTTCAAAAGCAATTTCCAAAATAGGCGAGGCGCTATACAAACAAAATCAGGCTTCTGCGGGAGGCGCTGCTGGTAAAGGGCGGGAAGCCGAATACGAAGATATTAAAAAAGACGAAGGTTCTCCTCCACCTGATCAGGACAAAAAGAATTGATGAAATTCTTACCAAAAATATTATTCTTGGTCTTAATCGTTGCGAGCGGAGGATATTTCTGGCTTCTGCTAAGCGGAACACATCCGACTTTCGGACTGATGTCATCTCTCTCAGCAGCCGTCTTGGTTTTTTTTCTGGGGATACTCGGCGTCTCTTTCATTCTTCTCGAACCAAATCTTACGGCTCTTAGCTTGTTTTTGAGCGCGTCTCCGGTCCTTCTTTTTCTCGAAAATAAATATTTAGCGCTTGGGATAATGCTTGGATTGTCTATCTTGAGTTTTATTCCTACCAGGAGAATTAAGAAGGAAATTAAATCCAGAATAACTTTCTCTATCAGGGAGATATTGCATAAAGGTATGCCTACGTTTTTGACGCTAATGGCGCTTTCCCTCGCGGCCTTTTTCTATCCGATCGAAGGGATAAGAAAATTCGAGGATATAATTCCAGAGTCGTTTTTCGAAAAAGCGCTTACATTTCTACCATTCGAAGTGCCTTCAGACGCGCTTTATCGAACAAGTATAGATCTTTTACAGGAACGGTTCCGTGCCTATGAGCGCTATTTGCCCGCCGTTTTCGCGTTTGCGGTGTTCGTGGCGTTTCGAACGCTTTTTATACCACTCGGATGGCTCGGTATTGCAATTAGCTGGATAGCATTTAAAATACTTCTATACGCGGGAGTGGTCAAAATTTCCACGCGACCGATACCTCAGGAATATATAGAGTTCAAGTAAATTATGGCAAAAGATTATTATGATATTTTAGGTATTCAAAGGAGCGCTTCAAAAGATGAAATTAGAAAAGCGTTCCATAAGCTCGCGCACAAGCATCACCCGGATAAAGGAGGGAAAGAAAGCGACTTCAAGGAAATAAACGAAGCTTATCAGGTTTTATCCGATGAGAAAAAGCGTGCGGAATACGACCACTATGGAAGGGTATTTTCCGATCAGGCAGGAGGCGGCGGGCAGAGAGCTACGGGATTTGATTTTGGCGATATGTCGGGATTTGATTTTGGCGATATTTTCGAAGATTTATTTGACATGGGCGGTCGTGGGACGAGAGTTAAGCGCGGCCGCGATATTTCAATAGAAGTTGATGTTAATTTTGAAGAATCTATTTTCGGCGCAGAAAGGAAGGTGCTTTTGACAAAGGCGTCTTATTGTTCGAACTGCCAAGGTTCGGGGGCGGCCCCACATTCAAAGACTAAAACTTGTTCAACCTGTAACGGGGTTGGGACGGTCCGCGAATCAGGGAAATCTTTTTTGGGATCATTCATGCGCGTGGTTGAATGCAGAAAGTGCAATGCGCGCGGAACGATTCCGGATGAACTTTGCGGCGTTTGCAATGGGGGAGGAGTTGTTCATAAACGGGAAGAGATTGCGATAAATATCCCTCCAGGAATTCGCGACGGGGAAATAATTAAAATTTCCGGATCGGGAGAGGTTGTTTCTGGTGGGGTTGCCGGAGATCTTTACGTCCGAATCAATGTTTCGAAGAATTCAATGTTTACGCGGGAAGGAGAGGATTTGATTATGGATTTGCCGATTCCAGTATCCGAAGCGATTTTGGGAAGCGAAAGAGTAATAAATGCTCTTGATGGAAATCTTAAAGTTAAAATTCCTCCGGGAATAGATTCCGGGGAATCCTTAAGAATTCGCGGACGAGGAGTGCCTTCAATGGAGGGCAGAAAGAGAGGAGATCTTGTAATTCGAGTATCCGTCAAAACGCCAAAGCGACTTTCCAAGCGCGCGAAAGAACTCATCGAAGAACTCAAAAACGAGGGGATTTAGAATTTTTCCGGAATTATATTAATATAAAAGTCATCCAGCAATATAAAAACCCGCCCATAGCTCAGCTGGTAGAGCAGCTCCCTTTTAAGGAGAAGGTCGTAGGTTCGATCCCTACTGGGCGGACAAAAATAAAGATGCTGTTGCCAAAAAAGGCCGAATATGCTAATTAATTAAGGAAATCAAGGAGGATTTTGACCCTTGAAAATTTTGGAAAGGAAGGTGAAAAGGATGAAAAAGAAGCTGATTTTATTGGCTGTTTTCGGTGTTTTGGTTTTCATGTCTTTCGGAGCGAGTGCGGCGACACTGCGCACGTTCTATAAGGATTACGATCCGAGTGTGGTTAGCAAAGAGCAGTATCTCGCGAAGCTCGAGAAATCTCGTGAAATGCGAGCGACGCGGGAGGAGATTTTGCACTCGGCACGCTTTGCGTTTCGCCGGGACTTCGCCACGTGGGCGGAGTATCGGGAGTTTATTCGAGGCGAAGAGGTGACGATTGAATCGTGCACCTTTAAGGATACACTTGTGGACTATCTTGTCTTAAGGCCGCGCGGCATTGGACAGCAAAGACGCGACCACAAAAAAGAAGAGTTATGTCTTCGCCACCACGGCGGGGACAGAATTTCTCTTCTCTACGGGCAAGGGATCATGGATCCGCGAAGAGAATATCCAGCCCCGCCCCCAGCACCGACGGTTCCGGAAGAAAAGAAAGAGGAAACGAAAGAGAAGCCACCAGAAAAGCCGCTCAAGATTGGCGGACCGGTTAGAACGGCGGAGAAGAAACGAGAATGCGTCTGGGTTGTTGAATCAAGTCCCTCCCCGCCGATTTCTGTCGGCGTTCTGGGAGGAGTGAGTTTACGAGGCACAGGCATCATTGCTGGATCTAGTATGTCTATTGGCGCAAGCCATAGGCAAGAATATCAACGCTGCAACTGAAGAAAGGACAAAGAGGAGGAAAAGATGAAAAAGATATTTTTTTGGTAGCGATGTTTCTGTACGGATGTAGCGCGGCTGGGTTTAGGCCGATGAGCGACGAGTGGCATATATTGCCAGATGGTTCGAGAATTAATGCTTTCCAAGCGAAGAATTCCGGGATTTCCGGGCCGGACGTCACTGCAATCGAAACGTGGCGCTGTCCGAGAGCTGGAGATTGCGGTAAAGTTTCATCTTATTCAGGATCGGCTCCGGGTGCAGTTGAAGTTGGGGTCGCGGGCATGGGTGCTGCGGCGGTGGCCGCTGGCGGGAATGTTGGCGCGGCTGCACTTTTGCGGCCGACACGGATTAATTCATCGACCAATGTTACCGGTGTCGAAGGCGGTATTCGCAACGAAAACGAACAGGAGCAAAAAGCCGAAGGTGGCTCTGGCGGCAAGGGCGGAATTTCTAATGCCCAGGGCGGAAACGCGACAGGCGGATCAACCGGACCCGTCAATGTAAAAGCCGAGGGCGGAAAAGGAGGAAGCGTCGCGAAAGACGCGGTTAACGTAAGCCAAAAAACCGAGACTGGTGACGTCAAAGTTGATGGCGCTAAAATCATCGGTAGCGGCAACAGCACAAACTACAACAGTAGTGGAAGTTACAGCAACAGTAACAGTTCGGCCGCCAACTATAACAGTAACTACAATTCCAACAGCAATAAGAATGTTGGCGGACCCGTGGACGTGGATGTAAAAGTTCAACCCGGTCAGTCGGATGGCAAACACGGCCACCATGGCAAAGGCTGGGATTAACATCAACGAAGAAAACGGAGGAAAGATGAAACAAGTAATATCAATGATGGTTGCCGTGCTCTGCCTCGTGGCAGGCACGGTGTGGGCGTACGAGATTGACAACAAAGTCGGCGTGGAGATCATAAAGATCAATGTTGGCGACCAAGGCGTCTACGGCGCGGCAGTGTGGCTCGAAGAGCAGGATCTCTTGCCGACGAAGCCCGATGGTGACAAGATGAGCGTCGCCGAGGCATACGTCAAAATGTGCCTAAAGAATTTCGAAGCCGGAAATTTACGCGCAACTCTGACCGAATGCGAGAAGGCAAGTCTGAAACTTCAGCCCGGGCAAATGCTGAAAATTTTCGCCCCGGTTATCGCACGAGCAGTTTACAACGAGCGGCTCACGAAGCCGTTTAAGGAGGAAGCCACGGCCAAAGATCAGCAAATCGCGGCGCTCAAAACGGTGGCAATGATAGCAAGAGCCAAGGCCGAAAAAGACGAGGCGATGTTGAAATCCGCGGCGTCCGAGGCCCAAAGAATAAAGAGCGAGATCGCAGAGCTTCGGAAAGAAAAAGCCGCCCTCGTGAGCCAGAACGAAAAGCTGACAGGCCAGTTAGACGCGTCCAAAAGGGCGTTCGAGATGCAAGCCGCGACGACCGAAGATCTCAAGCGAGAGCTTTCGGCTGGCTTGCGGACACAGATCTCCGGTTTGATGAAGTCGTTTGACGAATCTATGGACCGGCGACTCGCGGGCTTTGATCTCCCAGACTTAGCGGATTCCATAATGCTGTTTTCGATCGCCTGCTTCGTTCTCGCTTTGTTTTTAGCGAGGGCGCGAAAAGCAGATGAAGTACACTCGGCAAAGATTATGGAAAGGATGACTGCCGGGCCGCAAAAACAGACCAGGCTACCCAAAACTTATAACCAAGGCGGAAGAGAATTTGAAGTCTGGGTGAAAGACCTAACGCCCGGCGCTGGTCCTTCTATGAGGCGCCCTGCGAATTTGAATAGTTATCTCAATAGAAATTTCTTCATTAATAACAACTAACCCAATTTTCGAAAAATTATCTCGCGCATCGCAGAGAGGCGATTTTTGAGTCGTTCTCATAAGTGATGTGCTAAGTCAATGCGTGGAGAGGCGGAATTATCCGTTCTCACAAACGCATACGCGGATAAGATTTTAAATTGGAACAAATGCAAAGGCCACGATATGCGCATGCGCGTATCGTGGCCTTTTTTGCTATAATAAAAAAGTGATTTTCTATTGGTTTATTCAGAATTTTTTAGTTTGGCCGTTGGCGTCGGTTATCTTGCGATTTTTTTATACTATCGAAATCCGCGGAAGGGAAAATTTAGCCGGTGTCAAGCCGCCTTTGATTGTTGTCTCTAATCACAAAACTCTTCTGGACGGCTTTATTATGGTCGTCTCTTTTCCGTGGCTTTCTCCGGTTTTGCCGGGGAGGTATATGACAGAAGAGATTGATTTCCGCGCTAGGGCACTCCGGATTCTTAGCAAGTTGAAGCTTTTGCGCCTTTTTTATTTCTTGACCGGAGGATTTCCTTCGAAGCGCGGGCAGGGGATAGAGAATGCCATTAAAATCCCGGCGAAGATATTAAAAAATGGTGGCACGGTTTTAATGTTCCCCGAAGGATTTTTAATACGTGGGGACGAGCTCGGGTATTTTTATCACGGGACCTCGGCGCTAGCGCTCGCGTCCAAAGCGCCGATTCTGCCCGTATTCATCAAAGTCAGTTCGAAAAAATTTACAATAACTTTCGGAAAATTTTTTAGTTTAGAAGCGGCGAGCATGGAAGAGGGAACGGAAATTTTGAAAAAGAATATTCAGGACTTGCAATAAAAAAACGAGGGTGATATACTACAAAAGGATTAAAAAAACGAAAGCCATTGATCCGGTTGATTGGGACCGGTGAGGCGCTTGGGGCAGAAGTCCCGAGTCGGAATCCCCCGTAACCATGGGATAGAGCGTGTTTGCGCTCGAAAGAGTCCCGCCTACATTTGAATTATCATAGGTTGGCGGGAAAGAAAGGTGGCACCGCGAGATTTTAAGCTTCTCGTCCTTTCCGCGCAATTTCGATTTGCGCCTGAAGGACTGGGAGTTTTTTGTTTATGCGGAAAAAACTTTCTGAATTTGGTACATTAAAGGAGGGAGAGAATATGGAGAAGAAAAAATTGAAAAAGAAAAAGAGAGTAAAAAAGAGAGAAACTCCCGATCCGTTGGGTCGGTAGCTAGCATCGGCGGAGTAGTAGGAACAATGATAACCGCTCCTGCTACTCCGCGCATATATCCATGAAAGAAAATATACAAAACAAAAAGGGATACTTTGGTGAATTCGGCGGACAATTCGTGCCGGAGACCCTCATGAACGCTTTGGGAGAGCTAGAAAACTCCTATATAAAGTTTTCGCGCGACAGAAAATTTATAAGGGAACTGAAGAATCATCTCCGTAATTTTGCGGGACGCCCGACTCCGCTTTATTTTGCCGAGGGGCTTACCCGAAAAGCCGGTGGAGCGAAGATATATCTCAAAAGGGAGGACCTCGCGCATACCGGAGCGCATAAAATCAATAACGCCATTGGTCAAGTGCTCCTCGCCAAATCTATGGGCAAGAAGAGGATTATCGCTGAAACCGGCGCGGGACAGCATGGAGTGGCAGTAGCAACAGTTGCCGCTAAATTCGGCCTGGAGTGTGCCATATATATGGGAGAAGTGGATATCGAGCGCCAAAAGCCAAATGTTTTGCGAATGAAGTTACTTGGAGCGAAAGTGGTTCCAGTATCATCCGGAAGCCGCACTCTGAAAGATGCGATTAATGAAGCCATTCGCGATTGGGTTTCCAATATTAAAACTACGCATTATCTTCTGGGCTCGGTTTTGGGACCTCATCCGTATCCGGTCATGATCCGCGATTTTCAAACCGTAATCGGGAAGGAAGCCAGAAAACAAATTATTTTAAAAGAAGGCCGTCTGCCGGATTATTTAGTCGCCTGCGTTGGAGGTGGAAGCAACTCCATCGGGCTTTTTTATCCATTTCTCGGCGACAGGAATGTAAAAATGATCGGGGTGGAAGCCGGAGGGCTCGGCATAAATACCGGAAAGCACGCGGCGCGCTTTCAAGGGGGACGAATCGGAATTTTGCACGGCACGAAATCTTTTGTCTTACAGAATTTAGACGGTCAGATCCGGGAGACGTATAGTGTCTCGGCCGGGCTGGATTATCCGAGCGTGGGGCCCGAGCACAGTTTTTTAAGAGAAACCGGGCGCGCGAAATATATTTCCGTCACCGATAAAAAGGCGCTGGCCGCTTTTTCTCTTCTATCCCGAACCGAAGGGATTATTCCGGCGCTTGAGTCGGCTCACGCTCTCGCCTATGCCTATGAACTCGCGCCCAGTCGCCCCAAAAGAGAAATAATTATCGTTAATCTTTCGGGGAGGGGAGACAAGGATCTGGAGACCACGACCGAATTACTTCGTTTAATATGACGCGTCTCGCTCAAAAATTTGTGGAACTAAAAAAGAAAAAGCGCATTGCTTTCATGCCCTTTCTCGTGGCCGGGGACCCTGATTTTAAAACGAGCATTGAGATTGGGAAGCTATTTGCCACACGCGCCGATATTCTGGAGATTGGATTTCCTTATTCCGACCCGCTTGCCGACGGTCCCACGATTCAAGCGGCAGACAATCGAGCGCTGGCGAGCGGAATAAACGTAAGAAGGGTGTTTAAACTGATAAAGAAAATTCGATCACGTTCGTCGATTCCCATAAGCGTTCTTGTATATGCAAATTTGGTTTATCAGCGCGGGATCGAACGTTTTTATAGGGAAGCGCGGAATGCCGGAGTAGACGGGGTGCTGATACCCGATGTTCCGATTGAAGAAGCAGAACCGTTTATTAAAGCGGCGAGGAAGGCAGGGATTGATCCAATTTTTCTCGTTACGCAGACCACAACGCCCACGCGATTAAAAAAGATTGTTGCAAGCGCCAGCGGTTATTTGTATCTAGTCTCGGTGTTGGGGGTGACCGGAGCGCGCCGCACGCTTTCTCGAGATACAGAAAAACTTATCAGACGAGTCAAGAAAAATACTTCTCTTCCCCTAGCGGTTGGTTTTGGTATTTCAACAAGGGGGCACATCGTAAAACTTAAAGAAGCCAAAGCCGACGGCACCATCATTGGAAGTTCCTTAGTAAAGATAATTGAAAAAAATAAAAACAACAGAAAAAAATTACTAAAAGAGCTTAAAGAACATGTGGAACGATTGCAGGTAGATTAATTGTATTTTTAGATGGACGAGGAGAATTCGAAGGAGGAGAATCCGAAGTCGAACTTCGGACCCGGATTGGACCCGGAAATCCCTACTTTTTATTCGATTTCTGTGGCATAATTTGACAATCAATTTTTTGGATATAGACTTAAAGCATATGGCAAAGAAAACTACTTTAGATGACTTGGCGCGGATGATGAAAAAGGGCTTCGATGAGACAGCTTCCAAGAAGGATATGGCGTCTGGGTTTAAGGAGGTGGATGAACAATTTAATGTAGTAGATAAGCGCTTAAATGAAGTGAATGAGCGTTTAGATAAAATCGAAAAACGCGTAGCGCGCATGGACGCCGCGATTTTCGTTGATCATAAACGGCGCATACAAAAGCTGGAGGCCGACGTAGAGTTACTAAAAGACGTTGCGGGTATAAAATAGGTGATTTCGATTTGATTGCCCCGACCTAAGTCGGGCTTTTTCTTTCCCCTTATTTTTCTCCGATTTCTGTGGCATAATTTGAGTACAGACTACTGCTATTGACCCATATCTTATATGATATATAATGACAATGAAGCTCTGGAATATAAAGTAAAGTTCTATTTCAATAGGAAAACTGGCCGCAGTCCTGTCAAAAATTATATTGATGAGCTCGGCAACAAAGAAAAAGCTAAGGTTTTGAAATATATTGAATTTCTCCGCGAACAGAGAGGAATTCTTGACGAACCGTACACAAAGCATATCAGAGGGAAAATTAGAGAACTTCGAGTTGATTTCTCGAATCAAAAGCATAGGCTTTTTTACTTCACATTCGTAGGTCGAACAATTATCCTGTTGCATGCATTTTTGAAGAAGACACCGAAGACTCCCAATAACGAAATAAAGCGAGCAGAAAATTATTATTTAGATGTATTAAACAATAAAGAAATATATGAAAATTAAATCAAATAAAAAATATAAAGCAGTAGATTTTCAAAAATATCTTGCGGAGCAACTCAAAGATCGCAAAGTAAGGAAATACTATAATGAATACGGCAAACAGCTTGAAATTGCTTATCAAATATCGAAATTGCGAAAAAAGGAGGGTATATCTCAAGCAGAGCTCGCTGGTAAAATAGGTACGACTCAAAGCAACGTTGCCCGCATGGAAGCAGGGCAGCAGAATTTTACAACAGATACTTTGCAAAAAATTGCCTCCGCCCTAAAGCGCGATTTGAAGGTTGAATTTGTTCGTTAGAATTCTGCGCCGCAAGCCACTCCAAAGCTAGGGCGCTTTTTCTTTTATCCCTTATTTTTCTCCAATTTCTGTGGCATAATTTGGGTATAATTATGATTTTTCCATCAAAATTAAAGCGAAATGATGAAATGAGGATTATTTCTCCTGCTATGAGTTTGAGTATTATTTCGGAATCAGTAAGAGAGATTGCGAATCGGCGCTTTGAAGAAATAGGTTTGAAGATATCTTTTTCGGAACACTCCGAGGAGAGCGATGAAGTAAAATCTTCTTCCATCGAGTCGCGCATTGAGGATTTTCATGAAGCATTTAAGAATCCCTCTGTTAAGATCGTCATGACAACGATTGGAGGGTTTAATTCCAACCAATTATTGCCAATCCTCGATTACGAGTTGATAAAAAACAACCCTAAAATAATTTGCGGATATTCGGATATTACAGCTTTATCTAACGCAATATACGCAAAGACTGGACTTGTAACTTATTCCGGACCTAGCTATTCGAGTTTCGGTGAGGAAATCGGCTTTGAATACACCCTAGAATATTTCAAAAAATGTCTATTTAATGAAGAACCTTTTGAGATTGTACGGTCTCTAGCGTGGAGTAACGACAAGTGGTACATGAACCAAAAAGATAGAAATTTCACCAAAAACGAAGGGCTATGGATTTTGAACGAAGGAGAGGCTAGGGGAATTATCGTTGGCGGAAATTTATGCACACTGAATCTTCTTCAGGGGACAGAATTTATGCCGGAGCTAGATGGGACAATTTTATTTTTAGAAGACGATGCTTCTACTAATGCGAATTTATTTGATAGGGATTTAGAATCCTTAACTCAATTGCCCAAATTTGGTGGGGTACGCGGAATAGTGTTTGGCAGATTTGAGAACGAATCTAAAATGTCCAGAAAAAACCTCGAAAGAATTATTTCCGGAAAGAAAAAACTGAACAACATCCCAATTATTGGAAATGCGGATTTCGGCCACATTGAGCCGAAGGTAACTTTTCCGATCGGCGGGATCGCGGAGATAAAAGCAAAAAAAATGGGAATAGCTTCGATTAGAATTATAGAGCACTGATTTTAAAGAAGGGAAATCTATCTTGTGGCAACGAGGGCATACAGCGAGGCGCTTACAAATAGTATTTAGAAATATAAATTGAAAAAACGAGGAGCAATCCGAAGTCGAACTTCGGAAACCCCCCCTTGCTTTTAGGGTGGGGAGGCTACATTATTTTTATATGATAAAAATTGGTTTGAATATCGAACTCGATTATCAAGTTTATGCCGAATTTCGTAATTTCAGCGTTTCGGGAGTTGATTTTGGTTTGCGGATAAAAAAAGATCACCCTCATATAAATTTGGAGAATTATAAGAAATATATTGATGAATTCTACAAAGAAAATAGGGCTGAGATAGAAATTTCGATTTCAGAACTCTCGGGTATTATAAATCAAAAATCTGATCTATATTTTACTGCGATTAAGAAATATTTTGGTTTAGATTGCGGCAAAGAAAATTACAAAGGCTACGTTTCCATATTTGACTGCAACCCCAGATTTGTAGACGACAAATCATTTCAAGTATTTTATAAAAAAAGCGGCTCCGACAAACTTAGGGTCTGTTTTCATGAAATAACTCATTTCGCATTTTTTGACTATTTTGAAAAGTTATTTCCAGCGGAGTATAGATCTCTAGATAGAAATAGCGGAGTTTTGTGGGAACTTTCCGAAGTAATAAATGTGATTTTACTCAACGAACCCGAGTTCAAAAATATTCTTCAAGGAGAGGAGAAACTGTTTTATCCAAATTTAGAAGATAAACTAACCGCAATCAGGAGCATTTGGGGCGGTTCAGGCAAGCGCCTTGATACTAATTTTATTCAAAAAAGTTTAGCATATCTTGCATACTGACCTTTTCCCTTATTTTTCTCCGATTCCTGTGGCATAATTTGGGTACAGATGAAAAAATACGATTATTTTAAAAAAAATCTGCGAATTTATTGGTGATTATTTTTTGCCCTCCAGCCCCCACTTAAATTTCATCCCAAGAAAAGTTCCGGTCGCGATGCCAGTGGCATAGATTAAAATTGCAATTATGCTTCGCTGGCTATCAAGTCTAGTTAAAATATTATAAAGCACTGTCATAGTTACTATTGTAACCAAAAAGGATAAAATTGAAGCTTGGACTTTTTTTTCTTTTGCGATGAATCGCCAATTTAG
>Ga0209542_10004361_pt1 | contig 29143 bp, 33 predicted proteins | sample RifCSPhighO2_01_FD_184028 | JGI IMG/M metagenome (GOLD analysis project Ga0209542, IMG submission 184028) | Soil microbial communities from Rifle, Colorado - Rifle CSP2_plank highO2_0.1 (SPAdes) (version 2) | ecosystem: Environmental > Terrestrial > Deep subsurface > Rock core/Sediment ... | reverse complement strand
GTATCCATATGTACATAATAATGTACATCAACAAAGAGTGTCAAGCCCTATTTTCCACAAGCGATTTTATCCGAGAAGGCGGATCGCCACACCCACAAGAGCGGCAACGACGCCAATCACCCAAAACCTCATGGTGACTTTGTATGGAGGCCAGCCTTTGGCTTCAAAGTGATGGTGGATGGGAGCCGCCAGAAACACTTTTTTGCCATGGCGGAATTTCTTGGAAAGAAGCTGGATGATAACCGAACCTGATTCTATGACAAGCAAAAATCCAATGACCGGAAGCACGAACACCGAATCTGTGGCAAACGCCACCACGGTAAGGCTCGCGGTTAATCCCATCATGCCTGTTTCTCCCATGTAGAACCGCGCGGGCGGAATGTTGAACCACAAAAAAGCTAAGATCGCCCCCGCGATCACAAAGCAAAACGCGGCCAAATCAATCTGGCCGCGCGAAAACGCGATAACGCCAAATGCTCCGAATATGGAAGCAAATGTTCCGCCCGACAGGCCGTCGATGCCGTCGATCACTCCCCCGCTGTACGTTGCAAGCATTACGATTACAAAAAAAGGAATGTACAGAATACCCATGGGTAAGTCGCCTACTCCCGGGATATGAATAGTGTTCCACCCAAGCTTATAAAAGAACCATGCGGCGCCCACGAATCCAATGAGAGCAACAAGAGCAAAACGATAGCGTAAGCTTAGCCCGCCGGAGACATACTTGCCGAAAAGCCGCCATATGGGTTTGAAGATTCCCTTGGAAGGAGGCGTAAGTACTTGCAAAATGTCGTCGAGAAATCCTACGGCTGAAGCGAAGAAAAGTGTGGCAAGCGGAATCCAGGTTTGCCCTCTGCTCAAAAAGTTGAATTTTTCCAGCCACCAAATGTTTGTTTGCGCCAGAATCAAAAAGAGAAGCGCCACCACAGGAGGTATCACCCAAATAAGCATGCCTCCAAAACGAGGCGTTTTCACCTCGCCCTCGGCGTGAAATTTTTGGAAAAATGGCACGGCTCCCCCGCCGAGCGCGCTCGTACGAACCGATTTCCGCCAAAGCTTGTACTTGTACAAGATATGCGTGAGAAAAGGCGCGAAGAAAAACGCCAGCAAAAAGCTTGTGGTGGCAAGGGTGGCTACTTTCAAAACGCTTAACGAAAAGTTTATGTCTGCCATTGGTATGATTGCAAAATCCATCGAAGGAGAGTTTGCATTTCAAAAAACCTGTCGTCGGACCCCAGCACCACGTTCACGATATACCCTTTAGAATCCGGACTTTCCAAGAGTAAAACCAGAGATTCTTTTGCCAAGAGAGTGGAGCCGGTTTTCCCCCCAAAAATTTTGGCTGGCCATTCAGAATAATGCAGAAGAGTATTTGTATTTCTCATGGTATGGTGGAATTTCCCTTCGCGCGTATAGAGATCGAGTTTTTCTTGCGAAAGAATATCGAATACCTGCGGATGCTGTTCCATCAAACGCATAGCAAGCTTGGTGAGGTCTGAGGCAGTGGAATAGTTTCCTTTCTCGCCAAACAAAGGGTCCAATCCCGTAGGGTTCGTAAAGGAAGAATTCTTCATCTCGAGTTGTTTTGCTTGCTCCTGCATACGCTGGATAAACAAGGTTCTTCCTAATGGTTCTGCCAAAGCCGCGGCGGCGTCGTTGCTCGACTCTATCAAAGCAAGATGCAGAAGATCCTTTACCGAAAACACTTCGCCTTCCCGCAGATACCCTGCCTCTCCCTGCTCATTCAAAATGTCTCGGGTAATAACAATTTCTTGCGCGGGCGCGTAATGCTTCAATGCCACCAGCGCGGACATCAGTTTTGTTAAGCTCGCAATGAGCAAAGGCTCATGCTCATCTTTTTTGTAGAGAATCCTCATGGTTCCGTCTGGCTTCACGAATGTTGAAAGCGCTCCCCGCGCCTGAATTCCTGGCTGCTCCAAACCTTTCTTAATGAGCGGATATTGTTTTTCCAGCTGTTGCTCCAAATCCTTTTGAGCGGCGAAACCAGAGAGAATTTCGGGATTCGTTCGAAGCTCGTGGGCCAAAACTAATTCGCCCAGCTCCTTGGAAACCTCTATGGTTCCCAATACTAAAATCAAGCTGAAAGAAAGAGCGGCAAAGAAAATGCGAAGATTCCTCATGGTCATGTCTTCTGAACCCGCACGTGCAATTCTTTCAACTGTTGCTCCGAAACTTCACTGGGCGCTTCCATCATAAGATCTCGGGCGTCTCCGGTCTTCGGGAACGCCATGACTTCCCGAATGCTCGCTTCTCCGAGAAGCACCGCGAACAAGCGATCGAGTCCGGAAGCTATGCCGCCGTGCGGAGGAACTCCATACTCGAATGCCTCCAGGAGATGGCCGAATTTCGCTTTGATCTCTTCTCTATCGTTTCCCATAAATTCGAAAATGTCTGTAAGGAAATTGGGGTCATACACGCGTAAACTGCCTCCTGCGATCTCGTATCCGTTGAGCGCGAGGTCGTATTGATGCGCGAGCGTGCCGCCGGGATCTTTTTTGATTTCTTCAATCGAATTTACTTGAGGGCGGGTGAAAGGATGGTGTACCGCATCCCATCTGCTTTCTTGCTCTTTCCATTCAAAAGCCGGGAAATCGACAACCCAAACAAACGCAAGCTCATTTGGATCTTCTTTGTTTTCCCGAAGGTCTGGTTTGTCTGAACCCCACTTTTCCATCGCTTCTTTATAGGTGATCCGGGGGAAAGGCTTTTTTTGGATATGCTTTTCCGGGAAAAATTTCTCTACAAGCTGTATGTATAAGCGTTCGAGTAACTCAAGCACGTCTTCCTGCTCAACAAACGACATTTCGACATCGAGTTGAGTGAATTCCGGCTGGCGGTCTGCCCGCGGATCTTCATCGCGGAAACAGCGCACGATCTGAAAATATCGTTCGAACCCGGCAACTTGCAAAAGCTGTTTGTACTGCTGGGGACTTTGGGGCAACGCGTAAAATTTGCCCTCATAGAGACGCGAAGGCACGAGAAAATCGCGGGCTCCTTCGGGAGTGGATTTCGACAACACCGGAGTTTCAATCTCGACAAAACCCTCTTGCGTCAAAAAATTGCGTATGAAATGGATACCTTGATGGCGCATCTTGAGATTCCGCTGAAGCCTTTTGCGACGCAAGTCGAGATAGCGATATTTGAGCCGAACATCTTCCCCTATCTCGTATCCATCAGTGTTAATAGGAAGAGGCAGAGTATTCGCGCTCGTGAGTACCGTGAGGGTTTCAGCCGCGATTTCAACGCCGCCTGTTGGAATTTGCGCGTTTTTCAGCTTCTCCGGGCGTTCTTGCACCTTGCCCTCGATTCGTACCACCCATTCGGCTCGCACGGCCCGTACCGCTTCATACGCTTGCGCGGCTTCTGGCGTGAATACCACTTGCACAATTCCTTCGCGGTCGCGCACATCAAGAAACACGATCTTGCCGTGATCGCGCCTTGTGTCTACCCAACCTGCTATTGTTACACTCACGCCTATCTTGTGAGGTGTCGCGCCAGTCAGCGTACGTGTCATATATATGCCTTTACTTTGTTTACCACCTCTTGGGGAACATAATTTGTTTTAATAAGATAGTCTTTGACTCCAAGGTCGAACGCGCGTTTCTTGATATTTGACTCGTCGAAGTTCGAGAAGGCCACCACCGGAATTGCGAGAAGAGAAGGTTGCAATTTCCGCTGCTCAAGAAAATAGATGCCATTCTCTTCAGGAAGAAGAATGTCGAGCAAGACAAAATCAGGCTTTGCGTCTTGGGCCACCTTGACGGCCTCTTTTCCGTTTGATGCCGTCACAACGCCAAAGCCTTCTTTCTCAAATACCTCCCGATACATTTCAGACAGCAATTCTTCGTCTTCCACGATCAGGATCATCTTCTTTGCCGCTAATTCAGCCATAGGTGTATTGTCGTGCGAAATACGATTTTTGTCAATTCACTCGTTCAGGATACTCCTATCTCAACCCTTTAAATTGGCTGATAAAATCAACTTGCGTATCTCGTAGTTCTTTTTGCCCTATCTTCTTTGCTCGTAACGGATTAAGTTCATTTGCTTTATTCACTGGCACCAAATGAATATGCGCATGAGGAACTCCAAAGCCTTCAATGGCTAAACCGATGCGCTTTGCTGACGTGACCTTTTGCAATACGCGAGCGACTTTCTTTGCCGTCTGAAACATTCTCCCATATAACGGTTCCGATATGGAAAGGACATCCTCTACATGTCTCTTGGGGATAAGAATAACGTGGCCAGGATTGATTGGCTTTATATCTAGGAGCAATATAAAATCACGGTTTTCCCAAACCTTGAATGCTTCCACCCTGTTTTCGATTATGCCGCAAAAGATACAAATCATAGTAAAATTTTAACAGAAAAACCGTTCCTGCGAAAGATTTTGTCTATATGGTGTACACTTTCCTTTCGAGAAAATGTTTGACAATATCTTGGGCTGTAAGCGCAGCTTTTGAAATATTTTTCGTTCGAAGCCATCCTAAGAAAAAACCCCATTGCACTTTATGTACACGGGGCCTTTTTATTTGCTTTGGTAGAATCAACTCCTTCCTTTTAACCTATACGCCCACCTAGATAATTATTAAGCCTTGTGTTCGAGAACAAGAGCGGGAAAAAACCAGAACCAAGGGTTATGGAGATAGCTTTGAATCCACATCCACTCATCGTTGGCCCAGAAAAGGCCTCGGACACAAGTTTCACCAGTTCCCGCGGTGCGGTATCTCGTTCCCCAAAACGACGGGAAACGGATCTGAGAAGGTGTGATGTATACTCTAAGATAAGTTGCCACAGCCGGATGATTCTGCTCTCGAATGAGTAAATCAAGGATAGCATCTGGCAAGACAATCTTCTCAGTAAGTTCCTTCAGGAGCTCATAACCATTCATATAGTAGCCTTCTCCAAGGAGGATTGCGCCCACAAAATTTCCACCATCAACATAGCCCTGCTCTGCTTTTTGCTCTTTGGAGAGGTACTCATCCACCTGCTGGCCATTGATGAACATTTTCCCATTGCGGAAAGTCACCTCAACCTTTCCAACACCAAGGGGTTTATGCTCCTCAATTTCCCAATCGTTTCCTTTCCATTCCTCTGGCACTGACGGCAATGAAGTATCGACAACAAAGACAGCTTCTATCCCCGCAGTATTTTCTGTCATGGGTAAACTCCTTACATCTTTATTTTTGCTGAACAGATCCAGCACGATCTGCTTACTTTGTATAAAGAACTATATTTGTGCTGGCGGCTAGGCACAGAGCCGAAACGCACGTAATCGTCACCACAAATCCTAATTTGATCCAATTATTCAAACGTCGTATAAAAATCCTTCTCCAAACTCGTAAGTCTTCTCGTTGTCTAAGATATAATCTTCAATAAGCTCTGGCCTTTTCTCTAGCTCACCCTTTGTCTTCAAAAAAGCTTCAATGAACTTTAGACGAAATGAATGAGACACAACTGCTACGCTCTGAAGCCTTGAAAGCTCTCGACACAAACTAATTACTTGTTTTATCTCTTGGAAAAGTTCTTCGCGTGAAATTAATAAACTATCTTCTACAAAAGCTTTTTTAAAGTTCCTTCGAACGATAACTTCTCCCTCTCGCACCCACCCTTCTTTAGAACAGATTTTTTCAAGGTCAAATGGGACTTCCCGCAATTGCCTCATTGATCGATACTCGACCTTCGAATTCTTTTTTAAACACTCACGAGCCCTCCTTAGGGGTGAATATAAGATAACATCCGCCGATAATTCCAATCTGTCCATTGCTTTGCTTGGCGGGTCAATAGCCTGCTTTGTTAATCTGCAAAGATAAGCAAAAACATCCTCATTTGATGGATTTAGTTCGTACTCAAGTATTTTTACAAATTGAACCATGAAAATTGGTTTGTTGCTCGAGATTGTCTTTCATCTCGAGCAACAAACTTAGTAGATTTCAACTGGATTGTGAAGAACCGCAGCCTCTGTCTGCAAGTACCACGATAGATTTGTAGTGGTATGATTACAGATCATAAAGCCGTGATTGGCAGCGTGTCTGCCTAGCACTACATATTGAGCAGAAGTCCGAGCTGTTCGTTCTTGCATCTCCTCTGGGCTCAAATTCCCATACTTTACATACATTCCCATCCTTTTGATGGTGTCCGAGACCATCCGGGCCTTATAGGCAGGATTTGCGCGAATCTCTTGATACACCCTCTCCTCTTCTTCAACGAGCGAGAGAATTACCTTCGTCATCGCCTCAACCCGCCAACCCATCGGCGCAACAGCCTCTCTCGTTTTCTCTATAGAACCGTTGAGTAATTTCAGGAATTCCTCCCTGCTTTTCCTTACAGTTCGTACGAGTGCGGGATCGTCAGCCTCATGGTCAGCCATGAGTATGAGGACCTGGGGGTTCAAGGTTGGACAGACAGCCTGCAAACGACGCAGGAATGTAATGTGGTTTTGACCGAGGAGAGGGATACCCCCATAGAGTCCATCAAACGTGTACTTCCCTTCACGATGTGCGTAATCAGGACATACAGGAACAAGAATTTTCGGATCACCTCTCAAGAGGAGTTTCCCAATGCGTAGAAGCATCTTTCTTGTCCCGGAAAACTCACCGCAGACCTCGGCAATCGCAGAAAGCGTGTGAGTGGTAATGTCCACCCTTGTTGCGTCATTCATTTCTCCCCTCCGCCGAGCGAAGCTCTTGGTACAAAGCAGACTTGATTCGCCGCCAATCTATACCTACCGCCCTATCTAAAGGGAATGTAAATACAGCTCCATTGGCCGGGCTAGGACCTTGCAGAATTTCTTCTGCTCTTCGCTCGGCAGGATTCAGAACCGCTTCTATTCCTTTGATAGAGCCTGCGTGGGCAACCAATACGACCGTCTCCCGAAACGAGCGGACTTTCTCTACGCCTCGTCCAATCCGCTGAAGAAATTGCTCTATGGTCTCGAGTCCCCGTTCTGGCGCCCGAATCTTCCAAAGATCGCTCGGCACCTGTAGTTCAGGAAAAAGAGCTTGAAGCTTCTCCCAAGTCATACCAGCAAGCTCTCCGGCGCATCGTTCTCGAAATTCCGGGAAGACCAGAGTTTCTCCTTGGTAACCCAACAGCTTCCCCATCAATGCCGCAGTTTCTTGGCTACGTCTTAGCCCGGTTCCAGCCAAAATATAGGAATCTTGGCTTCGTATGCCCTGGACAACACCAGAGTCAATCGCTTGACCGGGCAGAATCGATTCATCTTCCACCCAGTCGCCCGAGCAAAACCTTTTCTCTCGGTTCCCTTGAGTCTCCAAATGCCGCAAAACCAGTAGTTGCTTACGCATGCTTTTCCTCCTTTATTTTCTCGGAATCAGTCCCAACGACCACAACACTATATAGAATAGCAACCCATAGGCCAGCACTAGACCAGAAATTGCAACGAACCACTCAGCTGGCGTCACACCCGGACATCCACCTCCAAGGCAGCGAAACACATATGGCGTAAGTCCCCATCCCATGCTAATACCTCCTCTTTTTGCAAACAGATCCAGCACGATCTGCTTACTTTGTATAAAGAACTGTATTTGTGCTGGTGGCTAAACACCTTGAAAATGTCCAGCCGTCAACACAAAAAACCTGGGCAAAGCCCAGGAAGTTTATATTACTAAAATCCAAAATTGGGCTTTGCGTTTACGCTTGCAAAACCCACCACCAGATCATTGTATTTCCATTCTTATCCCGTTCGGTTGCCATACTTTTCAATACATATCGTACTAGTACGATATCATTAAAACCATTTAATTTTTCTTTAAGACTTGCTGAAAACCTCCTTCTTTATCTGCCAATTCGCGGGAGCCTCGCGTTACTGTGGCAATTGCCGTATGCAAATTTTTTGCTACATCTCTCTGCGACTTGCCCGCTGCCAGCTGTTTCACGATCTGCCATCTTACGCCAAGCTCTTTATACTCGGCAGGCGAGAGAATATCCTGAAAAAATGCTTTGAGCAGATTTTTATCTCCTGCTATTTCCCGAATCACTCCAAGAAGCTCCTCGACATATCCCTCCTTCTCTCCTTCCCTTTCTTTTCGCTGTTTTACCATCGTACTAGTACACTATCAATATCCAACAACGATGTCAAGGGGATTCGGCTGATCACTGTTTTTGGAGAAAATGAAAAAATGTATAGGTTTAGCCAACCAGAAGTTCAACGTGAAACGTGCTTCCCTTGCCCTTGCCCTCTGACGTTGCCCAGATTTTGCCTTTGTGCATTTCCACAAACTGTCTGGCGATATACAATCCAAGGCCGGCTCCTTCCGTTGAAAGCTTTTCTCCGGCCTGCCCGCGCGAGAAGCTCTCAAAGAGTTTGGCAATTTCTTCTTTGGTCATCCCCTCTCCGGTATCTTGCACCGCAAGCCGAATTATATTATTTTCCTTGGCAATAGTCGTTGTGATACTGCCTTTTTTCGTATAGCGAATAGCGTTGTCGATAAGGTTCAAAACAACGTTGCGAATTTTTTCTTTGTCGAGCTGTGCTTGAAAAGGCGTTAGTGCTGACTTTTCAAAGATAAGCTTCAATCCCCTTTCCTCGGCTTTTATTTGAAGTTCGTCGATCACGCTTTGGACAATTTCCGTAATATCAGCGGGTTCTCGCTCAAGTTTCATTTTGCCCGACTCAATGCGCGACAAGCTCAAGAGATCGTTCACCAAGCGAATAAGCCGTTCATTTGATTCATACACATTCCGCAAGGGCTTCTTGAATTTTTCCTCGAGCACGCCGTATGTCCCATCAAGGACCAAAGATACATATCCTTTGCTGGCAGTAAGCGGCGTTCGCAGTTGATGCGACGCAATCGAAACGAACTCTGACTTGGCCTTATCCAACCGTTTAAGCTCCTCATTCGCCAATTCAAGTTTCTTTGTTAGACTTTGCAACTGCTCGCGCTGTTCTACCTCTTTTCTCACGCTCCGGATCAGCAAAATTCCAAAACCAAGAACTGTAACAAAGAGTACAATTCGGAAGATAAGAACTTTCAAATCTTGAGCGAAGAGTATTTCGAACAAAGTAACCACCGCTAGCACAAAAGTCAAGATTTCCGTCGCGATTACCTTGATATCCAAAAGGCCATATCGAAGAATCGCGTAGGCAGTTGAAAGAATAAACGGAAGGGTGAAAATCGGCGCCAAAGGGATAAACGCCGTATTATTGAAAACAATGGGTAAAATTAGATTAAATACAATAATAAAAGAATACGTAATTAAGGAGCCCACCAACACAAATTGAAGTTGGTTCCTTTCGCCTCCGGTTGTCTTGAATGTTTTTCTGAATAATATAAAAAGTCCATGAATCACTAAATAAACACTCGTGATTGCGAATAAGATGATACCCAAACCTCGTTCGGGATTGGTCACTTGTCCAATGGGGGCAAGCTCGCTGATTTGGGGGAATACAAGCGGTGTTAACGTAATGACCGAAGTAAAAATCACTAGAGGAAGCAAAGCAAGTTTGTAAGCTTTCGGCAAAGAAAATTGTTCTTTTGGGAAGACGAAGAAAAGCTGTAAAAGCAAAAAGGAATACCATGTGGCAGAAAAGAGGACAAGCCGAAGTGCCCATAGTACGATCGTGGGGGAAGATGAGTGATAACTTATGTAGTTCACTGTTGCGTATACAGCAGCTATGCACGCGAAAAGCAAAAAAGTCTTATGCGTAATACTTCTTCTGTTGTTCAAAAAAATGATAACTCCTAGTAGAATGATAGCAGCATTTGCGATGCCGAGAACGAGAAGATCAATATTCCCTGAACCAAAGATATTTACAGGTATACTCATTTGGTTTGTTTTACAATTAGAACATAGCGTGCCTGAAAACCCTCTTTCAGTTGCTTTACATCAATCCCTTGTTTTTCGTATTTGTTCCTGAGCGTATCGGTAAGTTTTCTTGTTTTGATCAGAAAATGATTGATCCTCAATTCCCTAAGAATATTCTTAACCTCCTGCTTGGTATACGCGGCTCTGGTCGAGTAAAATTGGAGCTTTTTAAGGATGGTGTCTGGCGGCATCGATCTACGCAGAAGATACATTGGAAGGTCTCTTCGCATATCCTGAATATACAGGACCCCATTTCTCTTGAGAATACGCAACATCTCCCTGAATGCTCTTTTGGCATCGGCAAAATGATGAAAACTGTCTTTGCACACTACGAGGTCAAAGCTTTTATCAGAGAACGGAAGCTGGGTGGCATCCCCTGTAAGAAATTGAACATTATTTAATTTTTTGCAATTTTCTTTGGCTATCTCAAGCGCCTTGAGCGATGTATCGATGCAAACAATTTGCATGTTTTTCGAACGAAGCGCAAATTCTCTTGTCAGCAATCCTGGGCCACATCCCACGTCGAGAACTTTTCCAGAATTTAAGTCAGCATACTGTACTGCTTCATCAACGAACGGAATCATCCATCTTTTGTAATTCTGAAAGCTTAGCTTCTCGAACACTTCCATCTCCACATCCTCCATTGCTTTCGGTTCAGGGATTCGCCGTGGAAAGAATAACTTTCTTTTACGTATCATGTTGTCTACTGGTTAAATATACTCAACAACTGGCGGAAGCCGCAAAGAGCGGGCGGTCGGCCTTCCCCCATCCCCAATTCTGAACATCATCGCGATAGTTTCATTTGTAATCCCGAAACTATTTTGAATCTGTTTATATTGATCTTGTACGAAAATCTTCTGCTGGGGCGTGAATTCTTTTACTTCATCTCCTAGAATTCGCTGCATAAGAAAGAGAATACCAGTGAGCGGTTGAAAACTTAAGCCCATTTTGGTAATGGTCAACCACGTTCTTTGAAAGAGCATTCCTGCGGACACAAAGTCTTCCGCAGAATTACTCGGCATCGCTATTATTCCAAAGGCTGAACCAGAAGCGTAAACCTTTGCGTTTTGTTTTACAATAAGCTTAGAAAACCCGATGCGGTTGAGTACCTGCAGCAGCTTCCAATTCTTCGCAAGTTTAAACATCTTTTCTGCCGGCAGTGGGAGCTCAAAGGTTTTAATATAAAAACCAATATTCTTTTCTCTGTCTTCCTTTTCTGTCCAGGTGATATGGTCATAAAAGAAATTGTGCATAGAGAGATTTTCAAAAAGAATACGTTCATTTCCCGCGGCCGCTTGAGCGACAACTTTCCTCTTTTGCTCGTCTTCTAAGAACAGAATTCTTCCCTTCTCGATGCTCTCGGGTATATTATCGAGCTCTGCGCGTTGGTCTGCCGTAAGGGCAGTATTTGTATACGGTTTTCGATTTGTTGCACGTTCTTTGATAAAGTCAAAAAGAGAATCTTTTCTGGGACTAATTTGTTCAAGGCTAATTCGTGCCACTAGTAGTAAATTATTCGGATCGGGGAAAAGACTTACCCTTGAACTACAGCCAAAATTCGAGGCCGCAATCTTTATATTCTCGATTAAGGCACCGTGAGCAACATACGATGCACGTTGCCCCCAACTGTAAAGAGAATTATCCCTTTCTGGGAGATTAAATATATCAACTTGATTATCCCGTACCTCGAATCTCCACGGTTGGCAATTCTCCCCAGAAGGAGCACAAACTGCTATCTCAAGAATTGTCTTTATAGCTTCATTCATGGAGAAGAAAAGATACGCTTTTGTTCGGCGAGGAATTCCTGTGTTTCTTGTACGCGCGCTTTTTTTGTTTCTGGAGAATCATATCGCGAATCGAATATCCGATCGAGATTCACATCGTACTTTCCGCTTGGAAGTTTTTCATTGAGCGCAAGCTTTTTCACAAGATACGCAATAGTAGCTCCGCTAAGCATTGCCGCGCCTCCCAGCTGGGGCCAAGAATAGAGTGTTTTCCCTACCTCAAGAAATGATCGTTTCATGCGTGAAGTCACATATTCTGGTCCAACCATAGCAGAAATCAATTGCATTTTCCTCGTTAGATTTATCTGCGCGATATTTTGAATTTCTTCATCGGCGAGCAAACCATGATACAAAGGCCGATTCGGCTCGAGGTCAAACCGATCGACATCCGCGATTGCGTTATCCCCGTTGTCGGCGACAGAGATTACTGGCACCCGCAATTTCCTTGCAAATATCCTTAACTGTATTTTCATTATAACATCATCTGTTTCGTCAATTAATACCCCAAGTTTTGGCGGGCCCGCGACAAACTTTTGTACAAGCTTTTCGCCCTTAATTCCTTCTGGAAATAACTCAAGCTTTGCGTAAGGGTTCAGCTCGTACATCTGCCGAGCAGTCATAATTGTTTTATTCAGCCCCAGTTGCGTAACGCTTCCACGGATACGATTGAGATTTGAAAGGGATATCTCGTCGAAATCAGCAAGCCGCATAGTTTCAAAACCTTCCAACCCAAGCGCGAGAGCGGCGCTATTTCCTACGCTTAAGCCCATAAGGCCAATCCGAAAACTCTTGAGGATTGTTTGTTCTTCTTTGGTGATTAAATTGCGGTTTCGGGACGTTCGCAATTCAAAAAAATCAGGTTCGTCCAAAATATGAACAAGCGAACTGTTCCATGAGAAATAGACCCATCTCCCCTGCCGCTCCAAAGGATATTTTTTCGTAGAAGATTTGAGAAATTCAGTAACCTCCTTTTTTGCCAACTCCGGATTTCGCTTGAGTTTAGGATTTCGGGAAAGGAACAGTTCCTCAAGCTGCTGTCGAAGTTCGTCCACCACATGGATTGTCGTATTTTTTTGAAGCAAACCATGCAAACGAACTCTGTGATCTGCCCTTTCTAAATCAAAGAATACCGGTTTGATATCTATTTTTCTCGCTTTCTGGATTAGGAGTTTCTCAAGAGGTTCCATAAAACTCATTGTAGCAAACAATTTCCTCAAAACAACGGGTAGAATACTTCACCATAATCTATTTTAGGGGATTTTTCCAGTTTATGTTTTTGCACCCTCCGAGAAGAAAAAATGAAATTAACAAAAACTCCGTTTGAAAAAATTGAAAGCGGGCAAAAAATTATTGAGTCACGGCTTTTCGATGAAAAGCGGCGACAAATCAATGTTGGTGATCGTATTGAGTTTATCCAAACCGATAATTCCGACAAAAAAGTCGTTACAAAAGTAACGGCCCTTTATCGCTATCCATTGTTCAGCGATTTGTTCTCTGATTTTTCTCCCAAATATTTTGGCGGCGAGTCAAAAGAAGACCTTTTGCAAGAAATCCGTCAATTCTATTCTCTTGAGGCGGAAAGCAAATTTGGCGTGGTAGGAATAAAGATAGAGAAGGAATAAAAAACAAAGGCTGGATTTCTCCAGCCCTTCGCGCCGTTTTGTTTTTATGCACCTCTTCTGGCTACTTTTACCTTGCGGACTACTCGACTGGCCACGGCTAACACTTCATGAACTCCTCTTATCGCCTTCGTCAATCCAAGACTTGAAAATCCTGAACTACCTGAATTTCTACTGCTTTCGCCAATACCGCCATTACGTCTATGCTGATTTCCACCCCTGCTCCCCTGTTCATAGCCATCAGACATGGAGCCTCCTACTTATGCGCTTCCACCCTTTTTTATCGTAGACCCATTATAGAGTTTTAAATTGGGGCGGAAAGTCGAAACTTCCCGCCCCTTGTTTCCGGATGACTAAGAGAGGGCGGGGGTCCCGGTTAGTTCTTACGACTGACGACGCCACACTTACAGGCGCCACCGCCACAACTGCCGCAACCGCTGCCGCCGCAGCTACAAGATCCACTTTTGGAACCTGCCCCTTTTGGCAACTCATCGCTGAGTCGTTTCTCCGTCACCTTGATCCCGAGTTCTTTCATCTATTTTCCTCCTTCCCCGCAAGATATTTTCAGCGTAGTAAATTCAAGAGGAGTTGTCAAGACGTCGTACCAAAAGTAGAAATTTAGAATCCTGATCTTTTTAAGATCTCTTGCGACGGAAGTTTGATGATCTCTGTCCATCTGACTGCGGGAAGTTTTTGTAAGAAGCTTTTAGCAATTTGATAACCTATGGCATATCCCGTCCAGAGGGGATATTTCTTATCTGCAAAGAAAATATCGTAGTAAGCCTTATAAGCCTTCTTGCCCGTAGAATGGAGAAGGGGTCGTATTCGCGTGAACGCTTTTTTTGCGTCATCATACTGAAGCGATCCAGCCCATGGCGATACCATCCCTCCGAGAACATCCATTCGAAAGTTTTCTGCCAGCCCCTCATTTACGAAACCCTCTAGCAAGGTGGAAGAGAAAGATGGCTGGAAGTATTGAAATCTTACCGCATGGTTATACTCATGGGCCACGGTATGGTTTATTTCTCGCAAGAAAGCTTTTCGATTTTGCGAGCTTGGATGGATGTATACATGAAAAGTATTATGATAGGGTGTCATTCCATTCACCCCAAACATCCTTCTCTGCACGAAAGACCGAGATGTTGGGAATATATATATTCTCGTTCTGGCCCTTGAAGGAAGATATTTGTATGCTTCTTTTATCGCTTTTTCGATACTGTATGATATTTCTTTCGTAAAAGACTGGGTAGGGCCAATAGTGGTATTCGCGAACCCTGATTGAAATCCGAATATGTGAAACAATAGTGACTCGCAAAGATAGTTCCTTGTCCGAAATCCGGCGTAGCCCGTTGAGTTGGCCGGAATGGTTTGCGTCAAACATTCCACAAAGTTCTGCGGGGTTGTTTTTTCATGTTTACATTCCTTCAGATCAAGATAGGGATGAATTTCAGCTATGATCTTGTTGTGGTATATAACTTTCTTCATAAACAAAAAACTCTAATCCCGCAGAATACTTTTAGTATACTAAATTCATGCGAAGTGTCTAGAAAAAGGTGGCCTTGCTAAGGGCCACCAGGAGATACTATGAGAATGGGTGTGGAAAAGGCAGATTACGAGACCATGGATTACCCCGCTTAGCCATTTCCACATATCGTGCCATCCCTAACGGTTCCATCCCATACCCAAACGAAATAGGGATAAGCCCGAGAGGAATAGCTCGTACTACCCACACCCCTGCCTTCTTAAGGTACTCCGGGGTGAGGTCGAGCACCGCGGTTTCGATCCCGTATTGCTTGAGCTTCTCCACGACAGTCGAGGTATCTTGAATGTTAGAGTTCGACCTGTTCATGGGCCGCGTCTCTCCATTCCAAAGGAACGCTGCTTTTGAGAGGTGCTCAGGAGAGGCATAGAGGGCCATATGGTCTAAGACCCCGCTCACCTCTGTTGGATTGGAAATGCTATGTACGTTTTCCAGGTCCCTCCGCCCCCAGTAAAGCTGGTGTTCAACTTCGCTTAGGGATTTCCCAACGGCCTTCCCAATGTTGGGATTCGAAGCGGCACCGAGGACCAAGGATGGTCTCACCTTCTCGCTTACCCCAACCGCGAGCACTACGGGGACGAATCCAAGAGTAATGTCCACAAAGTGCATGCGGTATCCAAGCGACTCAAGGGAACGCACTCTCTCCCGGCAGTCTTCTGGAATCGTCCGCTGGTCGATGAGCGGCATGCTTGCACGGTTCAACCACGTAACCATGAACGCGTCTCGTTCAATGGCTTCGTAGATTCCCCTCAGGAGCGCGTCTTCAAAGGTCAGCCCTGCCGCCACTCCAGATGAGTTTGCCACGGTATAAAGGTTCTGAGCGAACTCGTGCCCTGCTGGGTAGTAAAGACATTCAACGGGCAGGTACTTTTCATAGCCTTCTGGCAGTACCATAACAGACTTCCACTGATATTCCCTGTTTTGAGAGAACGGGATGAAGGGTAACCCGTTCCTGTACTGCGCTCTTGTGTAGGCCACCATCATCCGAGGATTGATTGCCTGATCCTTGAGCTTGCGCGCGCTACTCCTTATGAGTTGCTCTCGCGGAATGGCTCCGCATGCGTGGCGCTCCAAGGCCTCCATGATTGCCTTGAACTCGGCTTGTTCCCAATCAGTATCGCTGCCGGAAGCCCACGCTTCTTGCGTTTCCTCACCATGTCCTGTCCTCTCGCGATATTTTGCCGTGAACAGATGAATCCGAGAGAGAGACATTTGGGAATGACTAGGATTGAGCCAGTACACACCTATCACTGGGCCTTGAGATCCTACAAGATCTCTTCGAATTCTCCATGTTGCATCCTCTCCCTTGATTGGCAACGGGTTCTGCCGAGCGGACCCCTCTTGTCGGGAGATCGCTCCTACGCTCTCCAATCGCTGCAGAGCTTCTTCTATGGCATTGCTACCCGCAGGAATCTCTGCGTCTCCGACAAGAATGGCCGCAAGTTCATCCCGAAATGCAAGATCGGACAGCTCCAGTACAATGTTGTGCTCTGGAGCCACTAGTTCGAGGCCGTCTTGTGTTGGTCTTATCCTCCAGTTCTCGTTGAGTCGTACTCTCACGACGGTTTCCTCCTTCCAACTACAAGTGTGATAAGTGGAGCCTGCCTTGGGTAGGAAAGCAAGAGAAGGTTGGCGAGTTCTTCGTCCAAGAAACCTCCTATTTCCACCGCCCCAAGGTTTTGTTCTACACACCAAAGGTATGCATTCTGGACGGCATGTCCTGCTTCGAGCAAGGCGAAACGGTACCCGCGATTCCCATATTTCTGGGTTGTCTGCTGAAAGTCGCAGGCGAGCACATACACTGCCGCCGCATCTTCCAGCGCGGGATCCTCTAGGAAAGCGTGAACGACTTGCTGCTTTGAAACCTGGTTCCCCGCCTGAAGTCCCTTGGGACCTCCACTGTAAATCGTCCAGTTTGAATGATCTTGTCGGACCAAGACGAAAAGCCGAAGTGGATACAGGGCTCCGCCGGACGGAACAGTACCAAGCCCGATGGAACTCTCTGGAAATTCTTCGCTCCTCCTTGTCTTTCCGTACACGGCCCATGCAAGACGGCTCAGTTCGGCGAACGAAAGCGACTTGCCGTTGAACTGCCGAACCGACTCGCGCTTTTCAAGCAGTTGTTCTAGAACAGTGCAGGGCGAAGAGGAAAATGGAACCAAGGGGCTTTCTCCTTCTCTCAACATCCTAGCCGGGTCTTCCTCAGAAAGATTCCTTAAGAAAGGCATAGGATTTGTGGAAACCTCGTGAAAAAGTTCGTAATACCTGGGGACATCTATCAGAATGCGCCTGATGAGAAGCGTGCTTACCAACTGCCTAAGTTCTTCCTTGTCATAACCCGTTCTCTCGCTTGTGAATACAAGAATTTCCTCCAGAGATTGATAGCCATTGGACTGCATAAGTAGGGTTGGAAGAATCTCGTCTGCACCTTCAATCGTGACTTCCCTTCCGGGCAGAAGAAATGTGAATCCGTTCGTTTGTTTGAATCCGTATGCCGCTACAAAAGGATATACAGATCGCGCATCCATTTTTCCTCCTTCATGATATATATTGTTAAGGTACGTAATTTCAGCCTAGAGAAGGAATCTTGGGTTGTCAAGCCTCAATGTTCGGAAGCGAGAATATATTTGGGTTTGAGGCCGAGCTTGAAATACTTTTCGTGCTGGTACGGCCAAAGTTTGATGCGCGGCCGAATATCTTGTTTTAGATTATTCCAAAGAAAAAGATATTCCATATTTACTTTCTGAAGGTGCTCGACCATGCGCTTCTGGGTTATTCTTTCGAATGTAGTATCTTGTTTCACTCCCCTTCGAAGTTCAATATTCACCTCAAGAAACTCTTCCATTTTCTTGGTATAGTCTTTCCGCATTACGAACCTGCCAGTGATTTTATCGAGAAAAGGTTTGTGATCGAGCGCTTGACGGATATGTTCAGGATAGATATTTGCCGCGTAAAACACAACGGCATAGTCGCTTCGACCACCCAAAGCCAAGAAAGGAAGCTGCCACTGGATATTGAGTTTTGGAAACGCGCGCTTTACTTGGACAACTGGAATAATCCGCCCCATATCGTGGAGGTTGTATCGAATAAGTGGGACTCCGCTGGCGGAAGTAAACAATAGTTCATCTTTCACAGACTCGATATAGCGGAGAAAAGGATTGTACTGGAACAAATTTGAAGGCGACCATCGTCTTAAGAGTTCTGTTTTTATCTCTTTCGTTTTTTCAATAGCACTTTTTAGGGCAATGCTTCCTGGAGTCTCATAAGCCATAAGCAAAAGCTCTGAAGATCCATACGTGCTTACGATATTCTCTGCTCCAAGAGATGGTTTGATTTCATCGAGCACATGCCTTCTCCACTCTTCGCTGAAACCCTCGCTACAGAACATAAGTTTAATCTTTTTTTTTGCCCACTGAATCCCCTCTTCTTTCCCGGTCTCTATGACATCTTTCATGAAAAAAGGATGGCCCGCGAGAATAATTTGCTGATAATCTTTCTGCAAAAGCTTCGCGACCCTAAGAATATCCGCTTTATTCGTTCCTATACTGACAACGGTAAGATTGTATCCTTTTTGCGAAACAAGCCAGCTCGGCAAAAGTGTTGCCACGCCCGAGACATACATACCCATTGGAAATCCAATAATAAGGAGGGTTTGGTATTTTTGGATATCAAATAGATACCGATACAAAAGTTCGTGGATAACCGCGGCCTCAAATTCCTGGAACCCGCCGCGCACCCAAGGCGTTGGCTCTCCGCTTGTGCCCGAACTCATCGCTAAGATATTAGCAGAATGAAGATTGCCATCCCAACAGCGTTTTTCAAGCGGGTATGTACGAATATAATTTTTTTTGTCAGTGAAAGGAACTCGTTGAAAATCCTGGATCGTTTTTATTTTCTCATGCTTGATTTTATGTTTCCAGAGAAAGTCTTTGTACGCTGGTATCTTTAGCGCGGCCGTGTGGAAAAGTTTGAGCGCGCGTTCTTCTCCCTTCTTTTGCCAAAACGATTCGCCCTTTTCGCAAAGGAGTTTTTCAAATTCCGCGATATCAAAAGCAAAAAAGTTTCTTGCCCAATTTTGGCGCTTCGTGAAGTCGAAATTCGAGAGAATATGTTCTGCAGTCATACATCATTTCTGGTCGATGCCCAAAGGAAGATCGAGGCTTTGGCTAGACTTTAAGAATTTCACTACTTGCGGGAGTTCGTGCACTAAAACTCGATCTTGGGTGATTTTGGGAAACACCGCTCGCACTCCGTCGTATACATGCTTGGAAGAATCTGAGAGCTTCTCATAAATATTTCGAAAGTCTGTCGCTTGAGCCAAGGCGATAAGTTCGATGGCGAGTACGATATAGGCATTTTCGATAACTTTCGCGGCGAGTAATGCGGAATCCATGCCCATACTCACCACGTCTTGATTGTCCCCATTGGTTGGAATGGAATGTACATATTGGGGAAACGCGAGCGTTTGACTTTGAGCGGTCGTAGAGGTTGCGACAAACTGAAGCCCTTGGAGGCCGAGCGTAAGGCCAGGCATCTCAAGATTCAAGAAAGGCGGGAAAAAATTATTCAATTTTTTGTGCAAAAAGAAATTGGTTCGGCGCTCCGAAAGCATCATGAGTTTCACAAAGGTCATCTTGAGTTGATCCATTGCGAGTGAAATATAGTCTCCGTGAAAATTGCCGCCATGAAGGAACGTGCCGTTTTCCCAATCGACAATGGGGTTATCCGAACTTGAGTTAATTTCAATTTCCACTTCGCCCTGTACTTTGAAAAGCGTGTCATACACCGGACCTAAAATTTGGGGAATGCATCGAAAAGAATAAATCTCCTGCACCACCTCGGAGATTTCTTTAACATCCTGCGGGATTTCCACCTCGTCAACCGAGTTCCGGCTGGAAAGCAAATATGAAGAAGCAAGAGTATCGCGCAGAATTCGCGCGACAGCAATTTGGCCCCGATGCGGCCGCACTTCTTGGAGCTTTTCTGAAATGCAATCTCTATGCCCATGCACCAATTCAAGAGAAAAAGCGCCCATTCTGATCGCAAGACTCAATAGACGCTGCGCGTGCAGACAATTTAACGCTGCCACGCCAGACATTGCGGACGTGCCATTAATGAGAGACAAACCTTCTTTTGGCTTAAGTTTATATGGTTGAATCCCCACTTGCCGCAAGACCTCGAGGGCCGGTTGTCGCTTTCGTTCATGAATGACATTCCCCTCTCCTATCAATGCCAAGGCAATGTGCGCTAACTGGACAAGATCCCCGCTCGTGCCAACCGCGCCATGTTCAGGCACAATGGGCGCTATACGATTGTTGAGAAATTTTTGGAGATGAGAAAGAAGTTCCTTGGAGACACCCGAATACCCCTTGGCAAGAGTGTTTAGACGGATGAGCATCGCAGCCAAAACATACCGTTTATCGATAGGTTTCCCCATTCCAGCGGCATGACTCCGAATAAGATTTTCTTGAAGACGCTCTAATTGGCCGCCGTTAATGATATGAGAAGCCATCGGGCCAAACCCGGTGTTTACCCCATAAATGATGCGTTTGGAAATTTCCTGCTCAAGAAATTGGCGCGACCGTTCCACTGCCGCGATGTTTTCTGAAGCTATTTCTACGGTAGTTTCAGCATTGCCCAGAAATCGGCCAATATCGCGTACCTTAAGGTCGTTTCCGCTTAGGATAATCTTCCCTGAAGTTTTCATACCTACTTATTCTAACAGAAAATACAAATAAAGCAAACGAAAACCGCCCTATAGCTTCAAGAAGCGTAGGACACAGTAGGCTGCCTATTAAAAAATGAAAGTATGGGAATGCTGCGATTTGACGACGTCCCAAGATTTGTTAGGATGACCTTATGAGTCCAAAAATCATGATGCCAGTTCTTTTAGGAGCAGCCATTCTTTTGGTTGGCGGCTTTTTCCTGTTGAATCAGCAAGGTTTTGAGCCCCAGCCGACCCCAAATCCAACTCCGGCTCCCACTCCCGCACCATCCCCTAAACCCATAGGAGAAATCCCTGCTGATTGGCTCACGTATCGGAATGAAGAGTTTGGGTTTGAGGTGAAGTACCCCCCAACTTTAGTCGTTGAGAATGAGAATGTAGAGAAAGATTCCGTAAGTTTTGCGAATTCTGATAGCGAGATATTGGAAAGTGTTCTTAGTATTCGCGTCTATCGGGATATGAACGAAGAAGAGGTAAGAAGAGAAATCGGCTTCTTCACGAAACCGGAGCTGCTGCAGGTTGCACCTCACTTATTTCCTTCTGATCGGAATCCCGAAGAAATATTCAATACTGCACAATATTGGATGCCGTGGAGCGCTGGACCAGTTCCCGTACCCGTAGAAGAAACATCGGTCAACGGTAAAAAAGCCCTTACTGCCAACGTGGATGTGCGTCTTCACCTGAAAGAAGGGGGGTACTGCTGTCTGGGGATAAGCCGAGAACTACTCTTATTCGAGGATAATGATACCTATGTTTGGCTTAGTACTTTGTTGGATGACGTATCATTAAAACAACTTCTCTCTACATTTCGGTTGGTAGATCAAAATGTTGAAGCATGAAACATCAATAAACTTTAAGTAATAAAATAGGGGCGGTGAATTTCACCGCTCCTTTCTTGAAAGAGCTTTCATTCCTATTTGTTCTTCATTACCTCCACTGCGATGTTGTAAGCATTCTGATATAGGGAACTGTCCCCAGAATCACCGTTGTAACGAGAAGAAAATGCTGACCAGCCGTAGGGGCTTCCCTTCTTGACGTAGGTAATCGCTCCGCTGCTCTTCATGTACTCGAAGAATCCGCGCACGTGAGAGAACTCGTTCGATGAGAAGTCGTCGAACATCTGCTTGGGAGAGCCATAACCAATATTGTAGTATTTTCTCCCATCAGCGAGCACTTCTCCACAGCAGTTGAATCCCATGATCTGTGGGCCTCCTATGGAAATGGAATAGTAAGCGTATTTTTGGCCCGCTATGCGTTCGGCTACGGCCAACGCTTCGTATCTGATAGCTTGATCACTAGGATTTGTAGGTTTTCCTTCAGTTGCAGGATCGCTGCAAACGATATTACAGAATCGCTGGTCACTGGGACTTGAAGTGTTGTTGAAATGCTTGTTGAATTCGGTAGTCCTGCGAATACTCTCGTCAGAACTAATCCTTGGTTCCATCACCCACACATCCCATAGCTTGTGGTTTTCGAATCGGATCGTTGGTTGGCCATTCGGACCGGCGAATCCGCCGATGGAGCTGCTCTCCACTTTCCACACCGCGAGGGCAACTTCGGGTTCTAAGATGTTCTGTGTAGAAAGGTTTGTCAGCTGCCCGCCGATGCGGTTGTAGCTATCTGCGATGGTGCGTTCGTTGGTACCCTGAATCCATGGATACACGCATATGGGTTTCACAGGAGCAAGGAAGCGGTCATAGACAGAACGGGTATTGAAGGCATACTGTTGAATCCCGTCCCATCCGATGTAACCACTCTGGAAATCCTGACGGGGTTTGCCCGTAGCAGCTTCTGTATATGGGCCACTCGTGGCGAAGCCGAGCCAGCTCGAGCTTCCTCCGATGCAGGTGTACACCTCGTTGATTGGAGCCGCCGAATCAGAGGGAGAAGTAATAAGCTGGTTCAGCTTGGCAATCGTAACTGGTCCGGCGTATCCATCGGGGAAAAGCTTCCACGAAACGTACTTTGTTTGAAAGCGTTTGATCGCGTCTTCGGTCAAAGATCCAAAGTAGTTGGTCTCGTTTCCGGGAGACCCGGGTCCACTGTCTGCCAATTTAGTGGCAGAATCGGTATTCAAGGTTTTTTGAAGGTATAGAACATCATCCCCTGACATGGTAAGTTTCAGATCTCGTGTAAACGAGAATCCCGAGGGTATTCCTAGAGGCCGCTGAATACACTGTTGCGCTTGCACTGTACTTGCGACGCGGAAGAAACGCAGGATGGAAGCAAAGATGCCATCGCTTTCCTGCCGCGACGATGTGCTCGAGCATCCGCCGCCAGGTGGAGGAGGGGTCGGAGTAGGAGTAGATCCGGGAGGCGGGACAGGCGTAGATGTCGGGGTCGGTGGCACCGGCGTGGACGTTGGCGGGGGTGGACTATTCGTCACCTCCACATAAAAAACAACATAGTGGGTAGCAGAACCTCCGTTAGAATAGCGGAAGTCTGCCCGGGCGTCTATCTCGTACCTAGTACCTGCATGGCTATTATCGGGCGTCCACAGGACCTGGCAGCTATCGTTAATGGTAAGTCCGACAGGCGCTGATGGATAGTTCCCCGTATAGTTTGTTGAAGTCCTCGAACAGAAATACGTTACGTCCGAAGGACTCTGAATAACCATTGGGATGTAAAACCCTTTATTCGGTTCCGCGTAGAACACCTGTCCCCATGTAGGACTCAAAATCTGAATCGGGATTGGGGTTGGCGTAGGAGTTGGTACAAGGGTCGGGGTAGGGGTTGGTAATACCGGAGTGGCGGTGGGCGCGGGAGTCAGGGTTGGAGCAGGGGTATTCGTTGGGGACGGAGTCACAGTCGACACTGGGGTTGAAGTCGGTTTTGGCGTCGCAGTCGGCGCAGGGGTAGCAGTTTCTCGAGGTACTCGGGTCGGTCTTGGTTCGCTCGTAGCTTCGGGGGGAGCCGCGTCTACCGCACATCCTACCACCGCAACAAGTGAAAAGACGGCCGAGATCAGAATGCCAAGGATTGTAAATCGGAACTTCTGTTGAACCAAGTTATACCTCCTCTATAATATATTATGTTGTTAACGTGCTTAATTTCAGCCTAGAGAAAGGACCTTAGACTGTCAAGACATACGTATACTTGACGTTAGAAATGTAGAAAGTTAGAGTGAACATATGAAAAAAATATTAACGCTCGTAGTTGCCGCGATAGTGCTTGTGACGGTTGCAATACCTCCCGCAGCTCAAGCTCAAACTACATATTTCGTAAAACCCTATCTTGTATATCCGGCAGATAAGTCAATGTACCCCGAATATGAAACTGCTGTTGTGCAATATATGCAAGAACTGCAGAATTGGTACCAGGATAAAGTAGGGAAGACATTTGCAATGCAGCCGCTTGAAGTTGTACGAAGCTCATACGATTATCTCACCATGCGCTGCGGGGAAAATCCCACCGAATCGTGCGTGAACGACCCCTCTAAGCTTGAGGGCAACTGGGGAATGTTTATGAACAAAGCGATTCACAACGGAGTCGAGCAATGGGAAGAAAAAACCATTGCTCTTATCTTCAGCGCGGGTGGAGGAGGGTACGCGGGCGGAAATCTGTATCCAAATCACACCGGCTGGGCCATTGTAGGCGACTGGGTGCTGGAGCCGCTTTCGGGTGTACCAAACGAGTGGGGCATCCCCTGCTCTTTGAGCGATGGGTGGCAATGCATTGGCGGAGTGCCCAAAGGAACTCCCGCGCATGAACTTGGTCATGCGTTCGGATTGCCCCACCCCGGAGAGCAATACATAGGGCAAACAATTATGCAATGGCATGGAGATTACCCGCAAGTTGGATTTCTCGAGCAAGAGATCGACTTTCTCAAACAATCTCCTTTTTTCCACAATAAGGTAAAAACAAACAAAAACCGCCCTGATCGCAGTCAAAGAGGCGAAAGAAGCGACAGATAGTTAAGAGACAAAACTTTTATTTGTCTCTGATTCCCAAAATCGTCCAAATTTTGCCTTTGCCCACAAAAGGCTGCCCTATGGTGATAAGATAGGTTTTCCCTTCGTGAGTTATCCTACCCTCCAACTTTGTTATTTGTGTTCCGAGATCAACTTCAGAATATGGAGGAAAGCTTAAAGTCTGAATATCTTCTGCGGTAAACCCATATTGTAGTACCTCACTTTCTGCTACCAAAAGAGGATCCAACCTCCACGGCTGATGACCTTGGTCTACCTGCCGCTGAAGTTCCTCGAAACTGACATAATCAATTTGTATGGCGCCAGTTTTAATTTCTGCGTTGACTTCGGCATCGTTCTTTAGCCACACATAACTTCCTCCAATAAGAATTAGTGCAAGAATAATTGCAAATACAAAGAATGCTCGTCGCATTATATCCAATGTAGCATCCATTTGACGCAGATTCAATTTCCGAATAAGATGGAACAATGAAATCTTGGCGAAGCATTTTGTTGGCTATAGTGATTGGAGCCGTTGGGATTGGAGGTTTTATCTTTGTCCTCCGAAGCGTTGTCGAACCTAAGCCAGTTTCTCAAAACCAAGAGGACGTACTTAGCCTGTCTTTGCTGAACAATCTCGAATACTACCATTCTTATTGCAAAGTTCCGCTGAAGCTAACTGATGGCGTGTTTCAGTGGACGAACGATTATCCATGTGAGGAGGAAAAATCCTTAGGATTCCTGTTTCAAATTTACAACTCAAAAGCCGCCTTTGGAGATTTGAATTTTGACGGAAAAGATGATGCCGCCGTGGTCCTTACTACTCATATGGGAGGAAGTGGAAATTTCCGGGAACTTGCTGTTGTCTTAAACCAAAACGGAGTTTTCAAACATGTAGCATCTGTCGATTTGGGTGACAGGGTGATTATTGAGAATGTGTCTATTCAAGATTCTCATATTGTGCTTGATATGGTCGTCCATGGACCTGGAGAGGGCTATTGTTGTCCTACCCAACAAGCCCGCAATATGTTTCAGTTTGATACTGCGCAAAACAAACTTATAAAACTTTAAAAAGAAAAGAGGAGCTGTGTTCAGACGCTCCTCTTATCGTCGCTTCTAAAGATCTACGGAAAGTACCTTTGCCAAATTTGCCATCTTCTTTGAAGATCCGCATCGCTTATGAGAGAGCCAACGTATTTTTTGGTAAAGGTAACGTAAGTGCTATAGCCAAAGTCGGTTGGCGAGCCGATTGCAATCCAGTAGTCTTTTACGGCCAGTGCAGCGCTTGCCATACTAGCATCGTTGTTTTGCAATAAAGATTCCCCTAAAATTCGCTCTCCTTCGCGATCTATTCTTGTGTTTGGGCATGAAGGAGTCACGGCAGGATTAGGCACCTCGACATTTATCTCATTTCCAGTAGCATCCAAAATTGCCCTCTGGACATTTTGATAATGGCACAATGGCCAGACTTGGCCGTATCCAAAGGCATGAGGTACACCGTTTGCGTCATGGTCGCCAGCCACATTCTGCGCACCTTCGGCTTCTACCACTGCCTTTAGCAACCTTGCGTCTATGCCGTAGTGCGTCGCCCACTTCTCAGCTAAGGTTTGCCAGTCGGTGGTAGCTATCACAGGTTCTGCACTTGGGTGGCGGAGAAGGGTGGCGGCACTATCATTTGCGCGGCTGGCGGATAACGATTGGGCTGCGGATACGAGAACGAGCACGTCTTTCTCATGAACGCCCCGGAGAATCGCAACGTATCCATCGCCTTGGGGCGTCGCAACAAGGAATCTGGTTCCCTTCATGCTGATTCCCAAGAACGTTTGGGCGCTCGCGGCCTCATAAAACGTCAGTGGCACGCTGGAAGGGTCGAAGGCGATATCGAGTTTTTCTTGGGCATACTTCCACCTTGCCGAGCAATCTCACGAATCACCCACTCATCACTCTTCGTTTTGAGCGGGTTCATCGCAAAACCGAGAACATTTATGTCTGGTGTTGCCAGCAGCAAAAGTCCTGCTTCTTGGGATTCATTGTACCACGCCGTTCCCCTTGACATGACATCCAAGTCAATTTTGGAATCCCAAAAAGTTCTTTGCTCCTGGGTTCTTATGGAATCTTTCCATTGCAGTTTCCATTGGGAATCCTGGATCGTCGCCCACGAGGCTTGCCGCTCAATCTTGGTCGGTATAATGCAAGCGGCGGTAAACACCGTGAACACTAGGATGATAAAAAGCGCCGAAATCTTTTTTTTCAAGGTTCTTCCGTCCTTATAAAGATTTGGGGTTCTGCTTCCAGCAAAGCAGATTACGAGGAAAAACGCAAACGAAAACCCCCCATTCGACTTCGCTCAGGGGGGCAGACGTTTCAAAACGAAATTATTAAGGGGTATTTTGGGGAGGTTGCTGTGGAGGCTTGGACTGCTGCATTGGCTGCTCCTGCCCAGGCTTTTTCATCATCCCGGTTTGTTTCTTTTTCATGAAAAACATTAACCCCAAAGCAATGGCAACAACGAGAACGGCAATTAAAACAAATTGCATAGTGTTATCGGTTTATGTATAAGGTCTAGACCTTTCGCTTGTCTTCTTCTATTTTCCCTTTTTGAAGCTCGCCTGTCAACCGCACAGCAAGGTCATAGATGGAGCCCGCGCCCATTACCATGACCACTTCTCCGCCCTCGAGAGTTTCCAGGAGATGGTCGTAAATTTTGTTGAGCGCGGGGATCCAAACCACTGTTTCGGCCAATTTCCTGCCTTTTCGCTTCTGGATTTCATGCGCGAGCTTTTCTGAAGAAACCTTGTCCGTAATGTCGACAACTTCTCTCCCGGGAACGTCGTAGATGTCCGCGAGAATGAGTTTATCCACAGGAAGCCGCGCGAGAATGTTCGCGAAATCACGGAAAAAGTAGTACGTGCGCTGATATTGGTGCGGCTGGAACACAAGCCACAGCTTGCTTTGGGGCCATTTCGCGCGCGCGGCCTCCACGGTAACGCGCACTTCGGTAGGATGATAGCCATAGTCTGATACAAGCGTGTACGGCACCGGATTCTGCAGCGCAAAGGTCTCGAATCTTCGCCATGTTCCTTGGAAAGCCGCGAGCGCCGCGTAGCTTGTCGCGTCTGACACGAGGAGCGCGCGCGCCACGGTAAGAGCCGCGTGCGCGTTGGCCACATTGTATTCGCCAGGGACTTGCATAATCTTTCGCAATTCTCGCGCAGCGGCCCATTTGGAAGAATAATACTGAATGTCTCGCTTGGACGAAGAAGCCACGCGCACGACATTCTTATCATCTTTATTGGCTACGATGATTCCATCTTCCGGAAGTTTCGAAACATAGGCTTGAAACGAACGCAAAATATTTTCGATATTTTTGTAGTAATCCAAGTGGTCAGCTTCAATAGTGGTGAGCACGATCATGTCTGGCCAATAGTTCATAAACGAAGCGAAATGTTCGTCGGCCTCAATCACCAAAACTGGCTTTCCTTTATGGAGAAACTCGCTCTTCCCTACTCTGCAATTGGAGTTGCCGAATTCTTTGAGCTTGGTCCCCACAATGACGGTAGGATCCAGTCCCGCTTTCTCAAGGAGAAGCCCAATCATAGAGGTAGTGGTGCTTTTGCCGTGAGTGCCGGAAATGGCGATGGTATAATGCTCTTTCGTGAGTTGGCCAAGCGCTTCAGGATAGCTCAAAACCGCGAGTTGATTCTCTATTTGGGAAGAAAGTTCCACGCGTGTCTGCTTTGTAAAGTCAAGACGGCCCTCCCCCGACATTCGCTCTCGAATTCGCTCGGCCTCCTCCCTTTCAGGATTTGTCCGCTCGACCGCGGGGCTGTAGATCACCATGCGCGCATCTACAGGAACATTCCCGGCTTTGTGAGGGCCAATATGAATGTGAGCTCCTTTTTCCTCAAGAGCTTTCGTGATTTCGGTCTCGAACAAATCAGACCCCGATACCTCGTGATCTTTTGCGAGATAATAGGTCGCAAGCGCCGAAACCCCAATCCCCCCAATGCCGATAAAATGAATTCTCATGGTTCGATTTTACTCACCATGACCCTGAGCAAAGTCGAAGGGTCATACTATCTTTTTAGCATAAAACTCTGAATAACAGTATACTCTGACCCACTTCTTCTTAGTTTACTCTCCATTACTTCGATTGATTTGACTTCAAACGAGACGGAAATTTCTGCGTTTACATCTGGCAGTTCTTCCAGCTCCATACGAGAAAGTTCAAACGCGCGAAGTCGGGCTAAGGTAAGATGCGGGATGAAATTTTGCTCCTCTTCAGCATGCAATGTGCTCATCACGTCTTTCTGAAGCTCAAGAAGTTCAGGTGACTTTTCGATCAACGCCCAAATCATTTTGGGCGCATCTTTCGAGAGACCATACACAATCTTGGTAAACTCGACTGAAAACGGCTTATGCCACTCCCCTATTTGTCTCACGACATCGCAAACTTTTTCGAGTTCTTGGTCTGACGTATTTCCGAGAAACGCGAGCGTAAGGTGAAGATTTTCCTTGCTCGTCCACTTTGCGGGTAACTCCAGCCAATGTTCTTGATACGCAAGAAGTTTCGTTTTCGCCTCCTCCGACAAGTTGATTGCAATAAAAACCCTATGCGGCTTCATCATTGAATTTTACTATAAATGAAGCTAGAATTGAAGTACAATGGCACAGCAGAAAAACTCAAACAATAAAAAACTGGCTGCGATTTTTTACCATAT
>Ga0209542_10004360_pt1 | contig 29143 bp, 25 predicted proteins | sample RifCSPhighO2_01_FD_184028 | JGI IMG/M metagenome (GOLD analysis project Ga0209542, IMG submission 184028) | Soil microbial communities from Rifle, Colorado - Rifle CSP2_plank highO2_0.1 (SPAdes) (version 2) | ecosystem: Environmental > Terrestrial > Deep subsurface > Rock core/Sediment ... | reverse complement strand
GGAGTTACGATAAAACCAACCATCTTAAGAATTTTTTCCAACAAGTAACCTCAAGAAAGGACTACAATATTGTCGCCCATTACAGCGGCAAAACCACCAAGGTTGCCGGCCAAGATCAAACCGGCGTTATTTCACGGTCATTTACCGGCTTAAAGATCATCAAAGTTATAACCCGTCGCGGCAATTTCGAGTGGGGGTGGTAGGGGGTCGCTTCGGATGTTCTTTCAAAAGAGCGCAACCTCGATTGAAATGGCAGGAAATTATATTGCCATTTCAATCGGGTCTAGGTCTTGGGCGCCACAAAGGGCGCCCTCCGACATGCTCTTTTGACAGACGGTACGTCGCTTTGAAAAATACAGCCCAGTTGCAGAATTTTGCCTTCGGGCAAAATTGCCTGCGGGCTCTGCAACTGGAAAAAAATACGGCTCGAGCCGTTTTCTTATTAACTTGAAAATATTTTTTATTAAGAATACAGTATATGTACTATGGCGCAAGACAAATATGGTGCGGTGTGGGTGTCCCACAGCTCAATCAACGATTTTTTAAAGTGCCCCAGGGCTTATTTCCTTCACAATGTGTATAAAAATCCGCGGGGGAAAAAAATAAATGTGGTTAACCAGCACTTGTCTTTAGGTATTGCGGTGCATGAAACCCTGGAAGGATTATTGCGATACAAAGCCGATCAGCGTTTTTTAAAACCGCTCACGGAAACGTTTGAAGAAAACTGGGCCAAGGTGTCCGGGAAAGTCGGAGGATTTAAAAGTACCGAAGAAGAAGCGGAAGCCAAAGCGCGCGCTAAAAAAATGATTGAACGCGTAGATCAAAACCGCGGGCCACTGGCTAAATTAGCGGTAAAATTAAAGGAACATGCTAATAATATGCCCCCCAATTTTTATTTGTCAGAAGAACACAATATTATTTTATCGGGAAAAATTGATTGGCTGCAGTATATGCCCGAAACCGATTCGGTAAAAGTAATTGACTTTAAGACCGGTAAAAATGATGAAGATAAGGACTCATTGCAGTTACCTATTTACGCACTATTGCTAAACGCTTTGCAATTACGCAAGGTTTCCGGTGCGGCGTATTGGTATATTGACCGAAACAATGAACCCACCGATGTATTGCTGCCGGATATCAAAAGTGCCAAAGACCGGGTGTTGGCAGCAGCCATAAAAGTAAAGGTGGCCCGGGAACGGGGAATTTTTGAATGTCCCTATGGCGCGCAAGGTTGTTTTGCCTGCAAATCATTTGAAAAAATTGTACGCGGCGAAGCGGAGCTGGTAAAAGTGGATGAGGAGAGGAAAACAGAGCTTTATATGGTTTAACTTTAGCGCGGCGACCACAGTCGCCGCGCGATTCTATTCATACTATGAAAAATATAAAAACAAATTGGGATTTATCGCTCCTGTATAAAAACGAAAAAGACCCCAAAATCGAATCAGATTTAAAAACTGCTGAGGCGGCTTATGATGCTTTTGGTAAAAAATATTCTACCAGTACTGATTATGTAAAAAGTGAAACGTTGTTTGCGCAAGCACTGGCTGATTACGAAAGTTTATATGAAGTTCCAGCATTTAAAGCACTGGCCTATTTCAGATATAGAAGCGATATGAATGCCAATGATAGTGTTGCACGGGCCGAACTTAATTTATTGTCACAGCGAGCTAATAAAAATGCTAATAAAATTGTATTTTTTCATGTGGCACTTTCTAGGATCCCTAAGGCCCAGCAAGAAAAGTATGTAAAAAGCGACATGCTCAAGTTTTACCGATATTTTTTGAAATGTATTTTCGATCAAAGTGAGCATACGCTTTCTGAACCGGAGGAAAAAATACTGAACTTAATGAGTTTACCTGGATACGCTTTATGGGTGCAGGGGAATGAAAAAATCGTCAGTAACCAAACGGTTTTATGGAAAGGAAAGAAACTTCCTATTAACGAAGCTATGTCAACCATAGCGGTTTTGCCTCTACAAGAGCGTCGTAAGCTGGGCCGTGATTTGTATAAAAAATTAAGGGAAATTAGTGAATTTGCCGAAAACGAATTAAATGCTTTAGTGATTAATAAAAAAATTGAAGATGAGTTACGTGGATATAAAAAACCATATTCGGCTACGGTACTTGGATATCAAAACGAGCTTGTCACTGTGGAAAACTTAGTGGCAACAGTGACTCGGCATTTCCCTATGGCTCATCGGTTTTATAAACTAAAAGCAAAAATGTTGGGTTTAAAAAAACTTAACTATGTTGACAGGAATACAGAAGTTGGCAAGACCAAAAAGAAAATTCCATTTGAAAAAGGCGTGGAAATGGTGCGCGCGGCATTTTTGAAGTTTGGGGCTGAATATGCGGGTATTTTTGATAGCTTTTTAACCAGTGGCCAAATTGATGTATTCCCAAAAGTGGGTAAGCGCGGCGGGGCATATTGTTCGACATATCCTAAAACCCCCACGTTTGTCATGCTGAACCATTTGCCAGATTTTCACTCGGTCAACACCATGGCGCATGAAATGGGTCACGCCTTTCATGCAAAGTTTTCCCGTGAAAACCAAAAACCATTATACCAAGATCACACCATATCAACCGCCGAAGTTGCCAGCACCCTTTTTGAAAATTTTGTCTTTGATGAGGTTTTTTCGTCGTTATCAAAAAAAGAGCAAATAGTGGCTTTGCACGATAAGATAATGGGGTCAATTAATTCAATTTTTCGCCAGATTGCCTGTTTCAATTTTGAACTCGAGCTTCATAATACGATTCGTGTTAAGGGGAATTTGCCAAAAGAAGAAATCGCAAGAATAATGAATCAACACATGGCTTCGTATCTTGGACCCTTATTTAATATGCAGGAAAATGAGGGTTATTCTTTTGTGTATTGGTCGCATTTACGAAACTTTTTTTATGTCTATTCTTATGCATTCGGAGAAATTATTTCGTCGGCTCTGTATCAAATGTATAAAAAAGATAATAGTTTTAAGGATAAAATAAAACAATTTCTTTCTTCTGGCGGAAGCGACTCGCCTGAAAATATTTTTAAAAGCATTGGCATTGATGTTAGAAAGCCAGGTTTTTTTGAAGAGGGCCTTAATAAAATTGAAAAAGATATTGATATCCTTGAGGAATTATTAAAAAATACATGACACAACAAGAAGCGCTCGACATTTTAAAAATGGGGCAGAATGTGTTTTTGACCGGGTCTCCAGGATCGGGTAAGACATTTTTATTAAACCAATACATTGACTATTTGCAAAAACACCAAAAAGCAGTGGCGGTGACGGCCTCTACCGGTATTGCCGCCACGCACATGAACGGGGTGACGATTCATTCCTGGTCGGGCCTTGGTATTAAAGAGACCATCAATGACCAGGAAATCCGCTCCCTGATGACGCGTAAATATTTATCCCGGCGAATAAAAGCAACCAAAGTGTTAATTATCGACGAGGTGTCGATGTTAAAAGCAAGTCAATTTGATGCGATAGATAAAATTTGCCGGTATTTTAAAGTGAGTTTTTTGCCATTTGGCGGGATGCAGGTGGTATTGTCGGGGGATTTTTTCCAGCTCCCGCCCATTGAACGCAATGGCAGGGAGGTTAATTTTATTAATGATTCAAGTGTGTGGCAGGACATGGATGTCAAAGTATGTTACCTGGATGAACAGCACCGCCAAAAAGATAAAAATTTGTCGGTGCTTTTAAACCATATCCGGGACAATAACGTTGATGACTCAAGGGAAATACTGGCCGGCATTCAAATGGGGGAATGCGATCAAGATGCTATCACGACAAAACTGTACACCCATAACATTGATGTGGATGCTATGAATGATCATGAGTTGAGCAAGATTACTGAAAACGAAGTGGCGTATGAAATGACGTCTTCCGGTCCTAAAGATATTGTGGCCGCTTTGAAAAAAAGTTGTTTGTCGCCGGGACATTTGGTGTTAAAAAAAGGCGCGCGGGTGATGTTTATTAAAAATAATTTTGAATCGGGGTACGTTAATGGAACCCAGGGAACGGTGGTTGATTTTGATGTTATAGGAATGCCGGTCATAGAAACCGTTTCTGGTAAGAGGATATCGGCCAAGCGCGCATCTTGGACGATTATGAATGAAGAAGGAAGTGTGGTGGCGGAAATTAACCAAATTCCTCTGCGCCTTGCCTGGGCTATTACGGTACATAAAAGCCAGGGCATGAATTTGGACGCTGCACAAATTGACCTGTCGCGCTGCTTTATAGAAGGCATGGGGTATGTGGCTTTGTCTCGTTTGAGTACCTTGGGCGGATTGCACCTTTTGGGAATTAACGATATGGCTCTATATGTCAATGAAAAGGCATTGATGATGGATAAAGAGTTTAAGCAGTTGTCGAGCCAAGTGGCAGGGTTTTTACAAACTCTAGCGCCGGCTAAAATAAAAAAAGAACAAGAAAGGTTTTTGGGGTAGGTAAGTGGCGGCAGTAACCCCTCACGCTTACCACATATAGAACAAACATTATCACTTTGCACTCCAAGTCTTGCCGGATTTGCCAATCTTGGGCAGTTTTCACAAAAAATATGTTTGCCGTAGCTACGGCTACGCCAAACATATTTTTTGTTCCAATCCGCCCAAGATTGCCAAACCGCCGGCGACTTTAGTGCAAAGTGATAATGTTTGTTCTATACACCCGTCGTCATTGCGAGGAGCGCGCACGCGACGCGGCAATCTGGCATCAGGGGTTTAGATTGCTTCGTCATCTACGCCTTCCTCGCAATGACGGCCGGTGTGAGGGGTTACTGGTGGCATATTTGCTTTTATTGTTTTTTTGTGGTAAAAATTAGGAAGGTTATTCGAATGTGCGCATTCGTAGTGTGTTATTTGCATACCACATCGCGCCTTGGAGGAATAGTACCTCGGCGGTCTCATACAAACGTGTGACCCTATGCGGTAACGCATAGTGGAAAATTCCTTAAATTGCTGGAAACCCATGATAGCTTTTTTCGCTACAGCGTGGCCCGTAAGGGCGAGCGCGAATGCTTGAAAAGAAAAAAGATTTGGCAATCAGCATCCAAACCATCTTATTGGGTGGGAGGTTCAGAGACTATAATAGGAATTACCAATTCAAAAAAGTTGGTAAATGGTATAGTCCATTCCTTTTGGAAACAAAAGGTGTTAAAGAAGCCGCAGGTCCCCGTGCAATTCGGGGAGGCGCAACATAAGTTGTAACATTTTTAAACCAACGCTATAATTAAATAATATTATATAGCGTTGGTTTAAAAAATGGCAAAATTTAAACAAAAAATAAAAGCAATACTGTTACGAAAAAAAGGGGAAAGCATTGGCGATATCGCCAGGGAAATCAAAGTTTCTAAAAGTATTGCTAGTAAGTGGTGTCGAGATATTGTTTTGACACCAAAACAGATAGATATTCTGCATAAGAAAATGATGGTCGGCAGTTATAAGGGAAGAATGATGTTTCTAGAGAAGGTTAGGAAAGCCAGAAAAGAGGAAATGATGGCGCTGGCCAAAGAAGGGATAAGGGAAATTGGAAACATAAGCAGGAGAGATTTATTGATCGGGGGCGCGGCGCTTTATTGGGCCGAGGGAACTAAATCTTTAAATGCGGAACAATCAAGTTTTTCAAACTCGAATCCAAGGATGATAATTTGGATTATGAAATGGTTTGAAAAAATCTTTGGAGTAACAAAAGAAAGATTTATTATCCAGGTAAGGATTAATAAACTTCATAAAAAGAGAATAAAAGAAGTGGAGCAATATTGGTCAAATGTAACTGGTTTGCCATTGAACCAGTTTACGAAAACGATTTTAATAAATTCTATAGCAAAGAAAGTTTATTCTGATAACAATCATTATGGAACTGTAAGGGTCAGTATTCGCAAGGGCACTCAGATAAGGAGAAAGATTATTGGATTTATCGAAGGGTTATCAAAAATGCCATAATATGCAAGCTGGCGTAGCTCAGTGGTAGTAGCATGCGTTTCATAAGCGCAAGGTCGAAGGTCCGATTCCTTCCGCCAGCACATAGAGTGATAGAAATGCATTATGCGGGCGTAGCTTAGCTGGATAAAGCGCCTCCCTGTCACGGAGGAGATCGTGGGTTCGAGTCCCATCGCTCGCGCATATCACTTTTATTGGAACTTTTGATTTCATGGAGCTGTGCAAGATAATTGTATGGCTCCTTGAAAAGGAAGCGTACTACGCCGTCTTCCAACACAAAATTCTTTCCAATAGTATTCATTAGCATTTTGACCTCTTCAGGATTGCCTTGTTTGAATATCCTGAGAACATGGTCAGTGGTAACAATCAGTTTTTCTGAGTAATTAAGCCAAGCCTTTTGTGCAGAGCCATGAGAATCAAGGTGTTCTTTGGCTTTTTGCTTGTCATTTAAGATTTCTTCCTTCTTTGTTTTAAACTCATCAATGGTGATTGCTTGGTGGTCATAAAGTTCAAATAGCTTCTCTATTTTGTTTTCTGCACTCCTATACATGTTTTGCCATTCTAAGAGTCCTTTGCTGTGAAGTTCTTTTTCCGTTTGGTAGCTTCTTTTCAAAGCTTCAGCCAAAAGCTCTTTTACCATGTCATTGATTTGGACTTTCCTAACCTGCTTTTCAAGCTGCTTTTTTAAATCCTTGCCAGTAGTCGCTGTTTGCTTGCAGGGGATTCTTCTTGCCCTGTCTCTCATGTGAGTGCATCCGTAGTATGTATAAGTTGTTTTGCCTTTATATTTATTATGCTTAGTTTTTTCGTAGCCAGTAATACCGCAACCGCATTCTCCGCATTTGATAAGCCCTGTGAATTCAAACCGTCCCTTCCTCCTTTTAAGAGGCCTGTTCCTTAGCCTTAACGCCTCCTGAACCTTGTCAAACAAAGTTTTACTGATGAGCGGTTCATGTTTTCCTTCAGCAAAGCTGTCTCCAAATTCAATCATTCCGTAATAGAATGGGTTTTGCAGTGCGTTGATTAGGCAATTTTTGCTTACTGGTTTTCCGCCTTTGCCCATCAATCCCATTTCATTCATGTTGTCCTGCATTTTGGCTATGCTGTAATTTCCCGTAGAAAAATCTTCAAAAACCTTTTTTAGCATATTGCCACTAACAGGGTCCATTTCGGTTCTTCTTAATTCTCGGTTTTCTTTTTCGCATTTTTCTAAAATCAGATTTTCTTTTTGCCTTCTTTCGGGAGTCATTAATCCTGTCATTGCTTTAAGTCTATTGAAGTTGATATAGCCAAGCGGAGCGCCGCCAGGCCACTCGCCATTTGAAATCTTGTATTTTAACCCTCGCCTTACCCTTTTTGAAATTTCTTTTGAATACTGCCTACTAATAACCAATTCCATTGAATACAGGAAATCTTCGCCGTCTTCGTCAATATATTCTTTGGTGGGCGTTCTGATGCTCAAAAGCCTCTTCTCTTTTTTTAAAGTGTCGATTGTGGATGCGTCCTGCATATTCCTAGACAATCGGCTTACTTCCCAAATCAATATACCATTAGCATCCCCGTCTTTTATTCTTTCAATCATTTCCGCGAGTTTAGGCCTGCCAGTTTTAAAAGCACTTTGTACTTCCTTGTAAACATCGGCTATATTCAAATTTTCTCTTTGGGCATATGCGATTAACTCACTGTATTGTGCGTTAATAGATGGGGAAGCGTCTGCTTCCTTGCCATTTGATTTTCTGCAATAAATAAAGTATTTGTATCTTTGATTAGCTTCCATTATTTTGCTTTGCCCCTAATAACCCTTTTGACTTTTAGGAGTTTTTTAGTTTTTGCGATTGAAAGTTGCTTTTTATTCATAAAGTTATGTAATACTATACAAAGTTAGTCAAATTAATAGTAAAACAACCCTCCAAAATTGTACACATTTAAGTATGGGTTAAAATTATCCTATATATACAAGCAGTAATTTTAACTCACTCAACTAGAATTCTTGACTATCTTGTTTTAAGAATATGAACACTTTGTTTCCTTCTCCCTTACGTTCATAAATAATTTTTTCCTTTACCATTGCGTCAACTACTTTCTTAAAAGTTGACCAGCCAATCCTTAGGCCACCTTCAGTCAAAATCTTAAAAGCTTCTTTCTTGTAAAGCTCTTTGTCCTGTATTTCAAGTAAGCTAAGGATCGCATCTTGGCAAACTTCTCTTTTAGTTTTTTCAGGATCTACATTCCCACCGTACTCTAATGTCAATTCTTCATTTTCCTCAATTATGTTTAAGGTAAAAGCGCTCATTTCTTCTTGATGTCGCAATTTCGTCTGGGTAACAGTAATCTGCTCTTTTGTTTTTCTTTCTATAGTCAAGTGACAGTCGACAGAAGCAAGAATGTCGGATGAGCCACGCATCTCCTGAGATGGACTAGCAAAAGATTTAAAAGCACCTGCCTTCCTGTTATGGTGGGTGAACATAACACCAATACCTTCTTTATTCAGTTGTTTAAAGAAGCTGAAGACCTTAGCCATGGGAATTGCTGCATTTTCATCTGCCTCATGAATTCTTACTAATGAGTCAAAAATTACGAGTTTTACATCGTTCTTTTTAGCAAAGGTTAGAATATCTTTGGTGCTTTTATCTGAAACCTTAAAGCCAGCAATTGATAGTAGGTAGATTTCATGGTCAGAGAGCTTATTAAGTTTCTTTAACCTGTGTTGCAACAACCTTTCTCCATTTTCTTCGTCAATAATCAAAATCCCTGTTTTTTTGGTGGTAAAGTTATTAAACAAAGTTTCTCCTTTTGCAATTCTCAAGGCCATCTCTAATACAACCCATGTCTTAAAACTTGCTAGTGAACCAGACACAGCAGTCGTGCTTTCCGTGGGAATTAGGTTTTGCACAAGCCACTGCAATTCTGGAAAATCTTTTGACATCAATTCAGATATTCGCAGGGGATTGAAAGAACTTTGTGTCTTTTTGCTATTCGTAGTTTTGTCTTTTATTTCTTTTAGCTTTTTCTCAATTTTTTGCTCTTGCGATTGGTAATCTTTTTTCATATGTTATTTTTTAAAATGAATAATTTAAGAATTCGACAGCTCCCTTAAACGAAAATTTGTAAAGTAGCATGACGAAATTAATGACATTTCCACCCCGGCCACAGCCGTAGCATTTGAATCGGTTACTTTGATAATAGATATAGAACGATGGACCTTTCTCGCTATGAAGTGGACAAAGGCCGACTAATGCCCTGCCTATCTTTTTCAGCTTTACGTCTTTTTTGGTAGTTACATCCTGGATGAGTACAGATTCTGCATATTCAACTTTTTTCTGCCATTGCTTGTCTATATTGAACTGCTCTATGCCCAAATCTCTTTTTAGCTGGCTTATTTTCTCTTCAACTTCCACCAAATCCCAGACATAGAATACTTTTATCTGAAACTCCAGAAACCATTGGTCATCTGCGGGTAATTTTTTAACATTTTTCAACTCTTTTTCTATAATGCGGTTCAGCCTATCTGCTTCTGCCTCCAAGTCTTTGAGCTTGTCGATTAGAATTTCTCTTCCCTCGGGGAAAATTTCTAACCACTCCCTTTCGCTTAATTTTTTAGAGGTATGCAAATTGTCGTTAAAAATTTCTTCCATGTCTTTGCTTACTTATTCTTTCGTTGAAGATTGCCACGACCTTTGCAAGTGCCTCAATGCCACTCATCACCTCTGCTAATTCTGAATCCGATAGATTGTATTTGTATTTTTCATTAATAATTTCTTTGAATTTTTCAAGTAGTTTTTTGTCCATAAAAAAGCCGACAGTGTCATTCTGCCGGCTTTTGCTCGTCTTTTACGTATAAAAACAAAAAAGACCAAGGCAATAAACGCCAGCTAAAAACTGACACTTATTGCTTTGGCCTCATTAGCTACCCATTATACGGGTAGATTACCTAAAAAATCCTTGCAATATTATAAAGCTTACCATTCCCATTGCACGGGTATGCTTAAGCCTCGTTTTAATAATTGTAATGTACGCCTATCATTATCTTATTTTAAAATCTGCCTTCTGTCAAGTGGATAATTTTTCGATTCCTGAAAACTTAATACTTCCATCAGGAGAAATTGAGAAAATATTTCTTTTACGGCACTTCTTGCAAGCCCTATATTCTCCTTTCGAAAATTTTCCTAACCACTCGATTAGTTCCACAGCCGAGGTGTAGGATCCTAGGAGCCTACCACAATCTACGCACCTCCAAGCTAATCTGTTGCTCTTACTTAGAAAGGATTTTGCATTATCATGGTAAGCGCTAATATCTTTTACTATTTTTTTAGTATCGGATAATGTGCTTTTTACTTTGGCTTTATTTTTAATGAAAACAATATTTGGAGCATTTCCGCCGTAGGCTTGACCATTATCTTCGTAATCAACAAACTCTCGTTCTTGTATTGTTATAAGCTGGGAATCAGCTAACTTTTTAAGTACTTCATAAGAATTGCCGATTGCGCCTTCGCTATCTTTGAATTCATCAATCTCAAGAGCTTTGCCTTCTGAATTGACAATCTTTTCAAGAATTCTAAGCACATCCTCTCCATATTTTTTGTTAAGAAGTTCAGAATGAAATATGCTTTCCTTATTTTTCATATTTTGATTAATTCTACTTTTAAAAAGTAATACTTTCAAGCAATGAAAGCCAAAGATTTTGCTCTTTAAATTTTAATCTTTTCTTGCTACCATAAAACTACAACTTAATATTGACTGCCTAAACCTATAAATTTTATAGGCATGGCAAAAAATTCCGCATATACATACTGAACCCGTCGTTCAGGCTATCGTATATGCGGTCGTATTCCGAAAGGAGTATGGGGGCGCAAGCCTCAGCCTAGCGGCGGGCTTTATGTTTTATAAAAACTTATTTTATTTATGGAAGCAATATTTACACTACCTTACTCTGAATATGAAACGATTAATGACCTCAGAAAAAGGTTAGCTCAACCAAAAGGAAATTATTTTTACATACCAACAAGCAGACAGCAGAAAGATGTTGATTTTATAGTACACAACCTCAAATCAAATAGATGCCTTAGATTTCAAGTAAAAAGCTCTAGATCGTATTCAAATGAACCTAGGAAGTTAAAATCAGGAAAGGAAATTTACAGGAATAACCTTTGGTTCAACAATTTTATCAAAACGTGCAAAAAAAGTAATGCAGATTATTACATTCTTTTTGGACTTTATCCTGTTTACAAAACTACTAGAAGCATCCATTTAAAATTGGATTTTTGGAAAAATTTGATTATGTGTTTTTCAAAGCAAGAGATGATAGAAATTTTAAAAGAAGCTAAAACTATAAGAGAAAACAAAGAAGAAAGATTTTTTGGTTTTGGATTTAATTCTGAAAATGAAATTTATGGCACGAGGGGATTTAAAGACAAACCAAATTTATCAAAGTTTTTAATTCAAAATAAAATAAAAGACCTCAAAAAATCCATAGTATAAAAAGCTATACAAAGGTGTACAACTTCTTGAGGGTGATTATAATCAAATTTGTTTAATACTTTTAAGAAACAATCTCATGTCTCAGACTAAAAAGCCCTTAATCATTATAAGCGTCCTACTCCTTTTAACTGTTATTCCTTTTTTAGGATATAAATTTTTATTTCAGCAAAGCACTGGAGTAGAAAATCATGATGTAGGAATTCTTGAAATTGAAAAATTGAAGGATGAGATAGACAAATTAAAGGAGCAAAACAAAAAACAGGAAGAAGCGATTAAAAAGATGCCCCCTGTAGCTACCAAGTCAACCGAAATTTCTCCTAAAAGCAACTTTGTTCCCGATAATAATTTATCTACTGTGGTGAATGAGTGGCAACGGCATGTAGCTCATATTGAATGCAATTGGCCTCTTATTGGCGGAGGGTATTCAGTTGCACGAGGGTCAGGCTTTTTTTGGAATGCGGGTGATAATGATTTTTTCGCCTTATCTAATCTTCATGTAGTAGTTCAAGATGACTATTCAGGGAAATCCACCATACCTCAATATTGTTCTATTAAGTTACCAAAGGATATCGGTACGGCTATCGTTCCTGGTAAAGACATTTATAAAGTTAGCAGAGATGGAGAAGTGCAAATAGATGCCTCACTTATCGTTATCAAAAATCCTACGCAATTCATGACTACCTACCCTGTTGATAGTTTTATTAATAAGGGATGCACACTGAAAAACAGCGTTGCATCTGTGGGCGACCAATTAGTTATTTTAGGATATCCAGGCATTGGTTCTCAGACAGGCGTTACAGCAACCGAGGGAATTGTATCAGGCTTTGACGGCGATTTTTATATCACTTCAGCAAAAGTTGAGCATGGCAACTCTGGTGGCATAGCAATCCTTATAAAAGGCAATTGCTACTTAGGAATACCAACTTTTGTCGATGTAGGGCAAATCGAATCGTTAGCTAGAATTCTTGATTTAGATATTGTCATATCTGCCCTAGCGCCAAGGTAAAAATTAATATTCTTTATATGAGAGAAAAAATTAAGAGAATCGCCAAAATTTTATTAGTCGCATTTATTGTACTGACAGCATTGGCTTTTTGGATAGACAGAGCTTTTAATTTCATAAAACAAGAAATTGCAGAGGAAAATTGCTATCAAGGAACAGAAATTGCTGTTTTGCAACTCAATGGCAAGATCGTTCCTTATTTTACCAACGAAGATGAAGCAGAAACATCTTCCGCAGAGTTTGTTTCTTGCCTCGAATTAATAAAAGAAGATGGGTTTATTGAAGGGGTAGTGATAGAGATATCTTCTTATGGCGGAAGCCCTTATGCTTCTACAGAAATAATGAATGCAATTAAAAATATGGGAAAGCCAACGGTAGCTGTTATTCGTGAAAGCGCAGCTTCTGGAGGTTATCTCATAGCTTCAGCAACAGACAGGATATTTGCTAATGAAGTTTCAGAAATAGGCGGTATCGGGGTTACAATGTCATATCTCGATTACTCTCAGAAAAATAAAAAGGAGGGTATAGTATTCCATGAACTTTCTACTGCAAAATTTAAGAACTACGGCGACCCTGACAAACCATTAACTAGTGAAGAAAAGGAACTCATTATGAGAGACCTTAAAATAATGCACGAAGCTTTTGTAAAAAATGTTTCAAAAAATAGAGGGATTGAAATTGAAAAAGTTGAAAAACTGGCAGACGGCTCAACCATGCTAGGCAAAATGGCTAAGGAGAATGGCTTGATTGATGAAATGGGGGATACGAAAAGTGCAAAGGCTTGGCTCATGGGCATGCAATAAGTTAAATAAAGCTAAATGAAGTTATGTGTTTCTTGCACGAAGTTGCACAAAAATAGTGTAGAATAGTGTGAAATAGAATGATTTAGTGTGCGAATCTATTACAGTCTGTTATGTTTTGATATGGTTTTGAGGATATAAAAGTTGAATGTTTTTGAATATAGGTTTTGAATAGTGTGTGCACTTTAGGGTTTGATAATTACAATAAAATACAATGATTAGCAATAAAAGTGACATAATCTGACACGAAATAACACAAAGTAGCATAGGTTCGTAATCTCAAGGGTGCACGCGAGAGGTGAAATATGGCATAGATTATAGGAAACTATAGCTGTATACCCAAAAGTTCACCTCGGATCATTCTAGATGACCGAGGGATGTTTTAAGGCCGAACCAGTGGGTTCCTAAACCAATCTGAGTATAGTAGCTCAGTTTTTTATTGAAATCACTAAAAAATAGGAGTAGTCTGAAATAATTAATAGATTAGTAGTCAATTTCATTTAGTAGGATTTTTAAAGATATGCATTTTAGTCCCAATATAGAAAATTTAAAGACTCTTACTAAACAGTTGGAGGAATCTAGAAGGTTAATTGGCAAAAAAGAAGCAGAACATTCTAGAATGGCAATAATTTTAACAGATAATGTTATTGAGATTTTGCTATTTAATTACTTGCAGAGCGCAATTAAAAGCGATAATGAATTAATGTCATTAGTAGAGCCAAATTTTTCTAGAGAAGAAATAGGAAATATTAATAAATATTTTGATGAAAAATTAAAGGCTGTAAAAAAGTTAGGAATTATAAACAATGATAGCGTCATAATATTAAAAATTATACATTCATATCGCAATTCAATTTATCACAGGGATTATCACAACCCCATAACTATTAACAAATTCTCAGAACTTTATTTTGTGGTAGCAACTAATTTATTTAGAAAAATTTACGATTGTGGTGTAAGTATAGGAGGAGATTTTAAGGCGAATTGGTTAATAAAATACGGTCTAAAAATTAACTATGTTGATTTCTCAAAAGCCTCCGATAAAATCGCTAATTATTTATTGAAGGGATTTGATGTCTCTCTTCCTAATATAAAGCAAGTATTATCTCAGGACATAGCTTTTAGACTGAATGAAATAAAGATTATGAGAGAAAGAGAAATGCCTTGGTTAAAAAATGACATAATTCTTGATAGTTCATTGAAAGTGGCTGAATATTTTGACAAAAATCCTTATAACCACCTATCAGAGAAGTATAATAATCTTCTTCGTAATTTCTTAAAAAATAAAAATTCTTTTGAAAATAAAGCTTCTGTGGAAAGGTGGAAATCAATAAAACTAGAAGAAAAACAAAGAGACCAAACAATTGAAAAATCATCGAGAGTTTTTAAGCCCAAAACTCAATCGCATATATTAAAGAATTCTTCTGATTTTATAGAAAAGATTAATAACTATACTCAAATTGATAAATTACTCGAACAATATGATTTTATCGATAAGAGTTTGCTAAAAATACAGTTATACCTGAATCAATTTTTTGAAGAATTTGATAGACAAGTGCAACAAGAAATTGATATGAGGAGAGGTAAATGACCATTGAAGAAAAAAATTATAGAAAATTAGTAGAAAGGGCGGAATTGTCCTTTTCAGATAAAAGGTATCTTGAAGCTTTTTTGATTCAATCTTGTCTGATTGAAGGTGTAATTAAAAGCTTTGCGTTTTTATTTTTAAAACCAATCTTTGAATCTCACCCTGATTTAAAGCAAAAATCAAATAGTTTTGAATTGGCCCGACTGATCGATGAACTATTTATGGCAGGAAAAATCAATAATAAATTATATGAAAACCTTAATAAATATAGAAAGAAAAGAAATCAAGTTATACACCAAATATTAAAATTTAAGGATGAAAAGATTTTTGAAAAAGAATTAAAAGAAGCCTATAAATTGGGCCGTGATATGAAAGGCTTTATTGTTGAAGAGATGGTTGAAGGCAGGAAAGGAAAGACTACATCAGAAATATCTGCAAAACTTGAACATGATTTAAAAATTCATTTAGCGGAACACAGTAAAGCACTAAAACCTTTTTTTCGTAAAATAAACAGAGATTTAAGGAAAATATTTAAGAAAGTATGATAAAGAAAATAACAATTAAAGACGAATACAGGACTATTCCGTTAGATTTTTCTTTAGAGTTAGAAAAAATGACAACAATCACTGGAAAAAATAATTCTGGGAAAACAAATTTTATTAAAGTTGTAGCAGGAGAAGCCAAGGTGAAAAAAGGTCAAAAATCCGAAAAAGTAGAATCAGAATTTTTTGACGAGAAAAATAGTCAAATAATTGACCCGACAATCGTTTATGTAGGGGCTGAAAACATAAATCCATCTGATAGTGAATCTAACTCCTCTGCCAAAACAAGTGGTTTGATTAGAAATTTATCCAAATTATTCACTAATTTAGAAATTAAATTAAAACTTGAAGAACTTGAGAAAGTTACGGGAATAATAAAAGTTTTTAAAAGTAAAACGAACGAGAACTTAAAAAAATTTACTGGTAGTGGTAACCACGAAATCGACTTAGAACTTAACGAACAAGAACTTAAAGCTGATGCTATAATTCAAGCGCTAATTAAAGATATCCCCGGAGTTGAAAATGGTGAAAAAAGAGAATTAAGTGTTTTAGGACAAGGAACACAAAGAATTATCGTAGCATCAATTTTAAAAGCGTATGTAGATATACTGATTGAAAGTAAAAAACATACCGAGAAACCAATATTAATTCTTTTTGAAGAACCTGAGATATATTTACATCCTGAATTAAAAAGGATTCTTAATGCAACACTTGGAGAAATCGCAAATCAACCAAATCATCAAGTTATAATAACGACACACGACCCATATTTTGCTTACACTAATCTAAAAGACGAAGAAAGTGTAATTTACTCATTCTTTAGAGATGCCAATGATAAGACAGATAAAAAAGAGCCCAATGTTATTTTTGGAATCGAAGACGAATTACTTCATATTCATCTTTTCGAAAGAGTGTTGAGAAAGGCGGGGAAAAATGGAATAATTGATAATAAAATGTATGAAGATGGTCCTTTAGACAAATATTTGAAAGGCTATTGCAATGGCGAAACACGGGATAACATCTTCCCTGGCGGTAAAACTCATAACCTAGCCCTTCCATTACATATTAGGCATGTAATACATCATCCTCTTGATACTAGAAATAAATTCAATGATAGTGATTTAGAAAAATCAGTCAAGATACTAAATAAGATTTTAAGTGAATAGATTTAAAGCTAAATCAATTATTTCTATATTCGGAAACTGATTGATATACATCAAATGGAAGACGATTTAGAAAAGGGATTATATATCAGAGTAATCAAGTTGGCTGCAAAATATCCTGCAGGTTTTAAGTATTCAGATATTGTTAATAGCGAAGAATTAAATCTAGAACCTTGGGAAACTAAAATTCTCCAAAAGCACTTTGAAGATGCCTGCACTAGACATAGAGCCAACAACAATACGATAGGTGAAACTATGTTTTTGTTTACAGAAGGAGCTGAAAATTCTTATCAATCAGAACAAAATAGGTACATATTAAATTTTAACACTCAATTTACTTTTATTGACTACCAAGAGTTAAAATTTGCACGAGAGAACGCCAAGGAAGCTAAAAGATTATCAATAATCGCTCTAATACTGTCGGCTATTGCGATAATTATATCTGCCCTAGTTCCACTCCTAGTGGCATACCTTATGACTCAAAATGTGACGATTAACACAGGACAATTTCAAGAAATTAAACAATATATAGATGAACGATTTAAGAAATAATAATAGGAAGGTAATCTCTACTGAGGCATTTTTACTTCAAAACTATCAATTCTATATTCGGAAACTCATTTAAAAACCAAGTTCTCATATTGTGCCATAGGCTGCGCAAAGAAAAAATCGCCTTTTTGGCGATTTTTTGATATAATTTTACCATACTTTATTTTATGAATCCCTTTCCTAAACCGTTACCATTTACTCAGCTTCTTGGCCCTAGTTTTATTATTCTGGCGCTTGGGCTAGGGTCTGGAGAAGTTATTTTATGGCCCTTTCTTGTTTCCAATTATGGACTCGGTATTTTGTGGGCCGCGATTTTAGGAATTTCCTGCCAATATTTTATCAATATGGAAATTGCCCGTTATGCCCTGGTTAAAGGTGAAAGCGTCTTTATGGGTTTAAATAAGGTTTTCCCATGGTCGCCCTATTGGTTTATCGCTTCAACGTTTATCGGATTTGGACTGCCGGGAATTATAGCCGCTTCGGCCAAGGTGTTATCTTTTATTTTCGGGGTACAGAATTTTAGTTGGATTGCTATTGGAATGCTGATTTTTATCGGTCTGATTCTTAGTGCCAGTAAAACGGTCTATGGTATGATGGAGCGTTTCACAAAAATCATTATTATATTGGGGGTAGCGTTTATTTTTATTCTTACCCTTTTTATTGCCAAGCCAAACGATTGGCTGGCGCTTGGACAGGGGCTTATTGGCAAAGGGGATCAGTTTTGGTTTTTTCCTGCCGGAATCAGTTTGGCAACATTTTTAGCGGCCTTCGCCTATTCAGGGGCCGGTGGCAACCTTAATCTCACCCAATCTATTTATATTAAAGAAAAGGGATATGGCATGGGAAAATATGCCCAAAAAATTGCAGGGCTTTTTACGGGTGTCCGGGCCAGGCAAACGATTAAGCTTTCCGGCGAGCCGTTTGAAAAAATACCTCACAATATTGCAAATTTTCACGCTTGGTGGAAACTAGTCAGTGCCGAGCATCTTTTGGTATTTTGGTTTATCGGATCCATCGCCATGTCGCTCTTAATGTTGCTTTCTTTTAGTGCGGCGTTTGGCGTTGAGGATAACGCCTCGGGTATCCAATTTGTCATTAACCAAGGGATTATTATTTCCCAAAGAACACTCTCTTTTATCGGAACCCTATTTTTGATGGTAGTTTCCATTATGCTTTTTCAAACTCAATTAGGGGTCCTAGATTCCACTTCACGAATCATGGCGGAGAATGTGGCTATCAAAAAACTTGGGCACAATAAAACCGGCACAATCAATCTTTCCAAAATATATTTTACATTCCTTTGGTTACAGATTTTTTTTGGCATCGTATTATTTTTAATTGGTTTGCATGAACCCCGGCAACTTATTGTTTTAGGGGCCGTCATTAATGCGATTGCCATGACGGTACATATTGCCCTGGTAAATATTACCAATTACCGCTTATTGCCCAAGGTGTTCCAGGCCGTGCTTTGGCGTAAAATGGTAATAGTGGCGATCTTTATTATCTTTTCGGGGTTTAGCGTCATTACCATTATTGATACTTTTGTTTGATTAATTCCGGTTTTTGATTACTACGGAATTGAAAAGTCAGAAGAGGAACCTTTCAGGATGACTGTGCTGCTGATATGTTTGTTCTATACATCCCTTGGCCGTCCGAAGTCTTGACGAAGGGGGGCCACTTCCCGCGCGTAACAAATCTTTAGGGTGGTTTTTAGTTTTATGATACAATGAGAAAAAGGTCGCGGATTATTACTGGAATGTTATTCATTTAAAAATTAAATTAATTTTAAACATATGATTTTTTCACTTATTTCAAAGTTAGTAAACGGAATAAAAGGAGGCGTTGTAGAAGGATTAAAAGGTGCGGCGGATGTTGGAAGCTCGGTGGTGGGCGTTGTTAAGAATTTGACAGTCACCACTTTAAAAGAGACAACGGAGTTTGTTATAAGCGGCATTGAAGTTCCTGCTTCAATTGTGAAGGGGGCTTTTTTTGGAGTTGCTGAAATTGGCGGATCGGTAATCGGCGCGGTAAAGGGCATTGTACAAGGAGCTGTTCAAGGCGTGATAGAGTCTGGAGGCAACCAAGAGCAGGCCGTGCGTGGTTCTGTCGCCCAGGCGGTCCACAGTGCAAAGGAAATGGGTTTGAATGTGGGAGACACTGCGGTCCAGGCGGTAAAAGGTTCTGTAGAAGCAGTAAAACAGGTTGGTGGGGATACCTTGAGCGCAACAACGGAAGCTATTACTTCTGCTCTGGACGCCGCCCAAGATATTGGAGGCGAGGCGGCTGATTCCGTCAAAAATGCTCTTGTAGCCGGTGTCGATGGGGCAAAAGATGTTATAGAAGAGTTAAAAAAATAAGCAAGGATAATTTAAAAGAGCCTCTTAATGGGGCTCTTTTAAATATAGCAGAGTGGATTAAATTATATTACATTACATACTTACCTTCTTTGGTTGTAAGTCGAGAATGTAAATACACCCCTTTTCCTGTTTTGTTTCGGCTGGATTTTTGGTAACATATAGACATCACATCCATTTAAAGGATGTGATGTCTATAGTATTGGCCAAGGCGTCACCTATCGGTTAAAGTAATCCAATACGCAGGGCGCCTTGCGCATTGGTTTCTTTGTAAAAGTATTGGGGTATAGAGATAAAAAATAATAAATGAATAAAATAAAAAATGTAACTCTCGCGTATTTCATTAAAAACATTTCCATTGTTATCGGATTAGTGTTGATTTGGCGCGGCATCTGGTATGTATTGGACGGCTTGGACGTTTTCTTTTTTGGTGGCAGTCATACATGGACGGCAATTGGCGGCATTATTACAGGATTACTGATTCTTTACCTGCCTGATAAGGATTTGAAAGAAATTGAGAAATTATAAGTCATATGAACCAGCGCATATGAAACAAACATTACAAAACCGGCACTCCAATTCTGGCCGGATTTGCCAATCTTGGCCATCTTTCCCAAGAAATTTGCTCACGGTAGCTTCAGCTACCGCTCACAAATTTCTTGCTCCAAGATAGCCAATATTGCCAAACCGCCGGCGACTTTAGTGCGGTTTCATAATGTTTGTTCCATAGGCCTTTTTGTAAATTAAAGTAAAATTAACATGGATTTTCTAAAAAGCACCGGCATTACAAAAAATAAGATATTGGACTTCGGGAAAAAGTTTCAGGAAAAAATCGGCGGGTATAAGTACTCTGAAGATTACAAGCCAATCGGGAATTACGGAATAATCGGCAATATGGAAACCATTGCCTTAATATCCAACGATGCATCAATCGACTGGATGTGCCTGCCCCATCTTGAATCAAAAAGCGCTTTCTCTGCCCTGCTTGATAAAGACAATGGAGGGTTTTTTAAAGTAAGCCCGCGCTTGCTGTTTTCCAGCTGGCAAGAATACGATGGCCATACCAATGTTCTCAAGACAAATTTCAAATGCGCTTCCGGCTTCGCCCAGGTAACCGATTTTATGCCGCCGTTTAAAAAATCAAGGCAATGGCACAAACAGCAAATTCTTTTCAGGAAAATAACTTGCAGCAAAGGATATGTTCCCTTTGAACTTGTTTTCCAGCCGAGATTTGATTACGGAAAATATAAGCCCCAAATTACCCAAACAGATACTGGCATTTTGGCAACCGCAAGGGAAGAACGGCTTTACTTGGATGTTTCATTGCCTTTCGCCATCAACAATAATGGAGCGCAGGCGAATTTCACCTTATCGGAAGGCGAGTCAGTTTGGGTAGTTATGCAATATGGCGCAAGAAAATATTTTATCGAAAAGGAAATGGAAGAATACCGCCAAAAAACATTGTCTTTTTGGGAACACTGGCGGCATACATGCGATTTGAAGCAATGCGTATTCAATGGTCCTTGGCATGATTTGGTAATAAGGTCGGGGTTAGTTCTAAAGTTGTTGACTCATGGAGAAACGGGAGCTATTGCCGCCGCGGCCACCACTTCTCTCCCTGAATCAATCGGCGGAGTAAGAAACTGGGATTACCGTTTCAATTGGATTCGCGATTCGGTTTTTACCGTTCAAAGTTTGTACAACCTGGGAAACAAGCAAGAAGCCAGGTCGCTCTTTAATTGGTACAAAGGGCTGTATAGAGGAGTAAAAATTTCCGATATCCAAATTTTATATGGTATGCACGGAGAGAAAAAAGTTTCTGAAAAAAAGCTCCGCCACCTGTCGGGTTATAAAAATTCGAAGCCGGTCAGAATTGGTAATGCGGCGGCTGGGCAATTACAGCTTGATGTCTACGGGGAAATATTGAATATGGCTTTTGAAACCAGCCGTTACGGTGAATCCTTATCAAAAAACGACTGGAAATTTCTGGCAAAAATAGTAAACCATGTATGCCGGGTGTGGAGCAATAAGGATTTTGGCATTTGGGAGGCAAGAGGCTCAAAAAAGCATTTTGTGTATTCAAAACTTATGTGCTGGGTTGCCGTTGACAGGGGGTTGAAAATCGCGGAAAAGAAGCATTTTAAGCACCCTTTTAAAAAATGGGACAGAATCAGAGAAGAAATAAGGAACAGTATATTAAAAAACGGATATGATAAAAACATGGATTCTTTCGTCCAGTCTTATCATTCAAAAAATCTTGACGCTGCAAATCTTCTAATTCCCATTGTGGGTTTTCTGCCGTTTGACGATATCAGAGTTAAAGGAACCATTGACGCCACATTAAAAAACCTGACTAAAGGCGGTCTTGTTTTGCGCTATTTATCAAAAGACGGGTTGCCCGGCAAAGAAGGGGCTTTTGTGCTTTGCACTTTTTGGCTTATTGACTGCTTGACTTTATCCGGGCAAATCCAAAAAGCGGAAAAAATGTTCACTGATTTATTAAACCACATCAGCCCCTTGGGATTATTTGCGGAAGAGATAGACCCGCGCGATAAAACAATGCTTGGCAATTTTCCGCAGGCATTCAGCCACGTCGGATTAATAAACAGCGCCCTTTACATGGGCATTGGCAAAGGAAAGCAGACGCCAGGGCCCAAGCCGCTGGGTATTATAGGGAACAAAATAATTTCTCTTTTGAGGTTGAAATATATTTTGAATATAAAATAGTATGAATAAGATGGAGGTTTCGCATTACATAGGTTTTGATATCGGTGGCACCAAAACAAGGGCCATTCTTTGGCATAAAGGAAAAATATTAAAAAAAGTTGAAATACCAACCCCCGCAAGCCCGAAAAACCTTAAAAAACAGCTTTTGGATATAACCGAAAAAATAAAACCCAAGAATGGAGATTTCAAGGTTTCAGTGGGAGCAGCCGGAACCATTAAAAATAATTCCCTTTTATCCGCTCCCAATATGCAACAGATAAAAAATGTTAACTTCAGAAAAGTGTTTCCTTCTGATATTCCCGTTCTGGCAGATAACGACGCCAGATGTTTTTTGAGATATGAAATATTTACCCAGAATAAAATTAAGGATAAAAGGGTATTTGGACTTACCATCGGGACGGGCATTGGCAGGGCCCTTGCCGAAAACGGAAAGATAAAAGTGATAAAAAGTTTTGAGAGGCCCGAGAAATGGGAGAAGGAATACCAAGAAATCAGGAGCTCTAAAAATTATGGTAATCTTTCTGATTTTTTATCTCTGAAAATAATTTACTTGATAAACAAGTATAATCCGGAAATAATTTTTCTGGGCGGAGGTTTGATTAATTCCAAAAAGTTTTTAAATATATTTAAGAGCCGTTTAAAAAAACTGGGTATAAAAAGCATTATTGCCGAATCCAAAAATAATAAATACGCCGGAGCTGTCGGAGCTGTTTTAAATTATTTTTCTTAATATTTTTAAGCGGGGGAACCGTGCTTGCTGATTGGGCGGCTGAGATGTTTTCCCAGAACCACGTTTGGATCATATTCCACTTCTTGCGCATTATTATAGCAATGCAACACAGTTTGAACTGGTAACCCCCCTTTTTTTTGGGTGGTTTTTGGTTTAAAAAGGGAATAGATGATTTAATGCGTAGTAACTGCTCACTGGACATGTAAAATAGGTTCAGTCATCTCTCACCGTCATTGCGAGCGGCGCCCGCGTGCGCCGCGTGGCAATCTTAATCGTATTAACGAGATTGCTTCGTCGCGTGCGCGCTCATAAGGGCGCTTCCGTAAATAACTTCCCCAAAATTAGGTTCAATGCGCCCTGAATATCAGTACTGTAATTGAGCAAAATCTTGAGCCCTACCTTGGGTAGGGCGAGGGACTTTGCGATTGAGTAGTGCTGATAGTCAGGGATGCAGTGGGCGTAAGATGGGGAAGTTATTTACGGAAGTGCCCTAAGTCGGGATTTTTCCGCCTTTCGGGCGGGATGAATCTGGCGACTTTACGCAATGACGGGAGGTGTGACATGTCCAGTGAGTAGTTATAATGGAGTTTGGTGAATAATACCTCTTTGGTGTCATCCCTGCGAAAGTGGGGATCCAGACCTCCACATGAACACGCTAGATTCCGGGCTTTGGTGGGAATGACATTGGGGGTGTGAGGGTGTTAGTCATTATTCACCAAACTCAATAGACCTGTTGCGTATTAAGGATTTACTGCAAATTGCATATTTCGGCCACAAATTTGCTATAATTTTTCGGCGGGCCCTCTAGGCAAGCCGAAAAATTCTATCAAATTTCTGGCTCAAAATCTTCAATTTTCGCGACAATCCTTAATACGCAACAGGTCTAGTATAAAAAAAGTCCTGCATATGGTAGCAGAACTCTGTTAAAAAGGAAAAGACCCCGTAACGAGTTTACCTTTGGGGCAATGAAGGACTGCGGAATAATCGTTACCAAACCACTGGGCTGCCTGCCTATTGCAGACAAAAACCCATTGGCTGCTTTGACAACAAAGGCACAGGGTGCAACGAAACCCTTCGGGACTACGCAATACCGTGCCATCAAAAAAAATATTGGAAGTTTTTCCGTGCACCGATTTGGCCCAGGAGGCGGGAACCGCCTCTCGGTTTTGCAGAAGGGCCATCAAAATACCTGCATCCAGTCGGATGATGTGACCCACGGCCTTAAGGCGCATCAACTTTTTCTCGCCGTCAATCGACAGCTCATTGTCTTGAAGCGTGGTTTCCAGCACGATCTTACTTAAATCCAATTGCGTGATGGCAAGCGATCGGCTATCCTGATCCTCTTGACCCACCATTCCGTCTCCATCCGGCGGTCCTTGCCAAATAGTCCAGTCCTTTCCCAAAAAAATCGGGTTAAAGCATCGGGAACGGTCAATGCAAACCACGCTTCTTGCCATAGCAGCAATGGTTGCACTAGTAATTCCGCCAAAAAGCATCTGCCCCTGGGAAATTGCCGTTTTCGGCGCCTGGCTAATACTGCTTTCCAGTTTTTGAACTCCTGGAAAAATACCTTTCCGAAAAACCTCCTTAAAAAAGTTAAGGATAAAGGTCATTGAAGCGATGAATGCCATTGCCCTTACTCCTTTATAAAGAGTGTGGCATTGCCCCTGTTCCGTTTCCTCTGTTCCACGCCCCTATTAGACCAACTTAACCAATTACTTCCTACTGCAAAACCATATTTTCGGCTGCAAATTTGCCATAATTTTTAGGCGGATACGCTGTATAGGCCTGAAAATTCTATCAAATTTTCGCTCGAAAATCTGGTTTTTCGTAACGGAAGTAATTGGTTAAGTTGGTCTATTGTCAATGTGCTGCACTTGCACATATAATTATCTTATCTTTTTTTGCAACTTCGAAGTTATATTAATTATTTTTGATGGAACGCCTTTTTTCATATCACCGCCATCAATGATTGCCTTGATGCTCGTTTCTTTGGAAAATATTTTTATAATATCTTTGATATTTTGCAAAGGCGGCTGACCCGATACATTTGAAGATGTCTGGACCAATGGCCGATCAATTTTTTTTAAAAGATTGCTTAAAAAAGGGTACCTAGGAATCCTTATCGCAACCGTTCTTTCATCAAGTCCATATAATACGATACCTGGTTTTCTTTTTAAAATAAACGTATATTCCCCCGGCCAGAACTTCTTTAACATTTTTCGTTGCTGTTTATTTATTATAGCCATTTCTTCTGCCATGGCAATATTTCTAACAAAAAGTGAAAGGGGTTTTTTGCGCGGCCTTTTTTTTATTTTATAAATAGCGTCAACGGCCCTTTCGTTGGTCGCATCTGCCAAAAATCCGTATACGGTATCCGTTGGACAAATAACCACGCTGCCTTTTTTTAGGAGCGCGGCGGCTGCAGCCGCCGCGCGCAATGATGGCTTAATTATTTTCATTGTTTTAAAAGACCTGAAAATTTTTCGATATCTTCAGGACGACCAAAATCCATCCAGTTATCCTTTACCATTTTAACCTTGACTTTACCGTCTTTTGCTAGCAATGAAATCACATCAGTAATTTCGTATTCTCCGCGAGGGGATTTTTCAATCAGTGGCAATTTTTCGAAAACATCAGAAGTGAATTTGTATAAACTGGTATTGATTAAGTCCCCTACAAATTCTTTTGGTTTTTCTATAATTTCTTTTAAAAATTCTCCGTCAGTTAGCAATACTCCAAACTTTTCAGGGTGATCATTTTTTAAACCGGCAACGTAGCAATATTGATCATCAATGTTCATTAATCTTAAATCTTCAACCGAATAAAAATTATCTCCTACCAGCGATATAAATTGATCATTGCCGACAAAATCCCTTACGCACTTTAAGGGACAAGCCGTACCATATTCTTTTTCTTTGGGACCCAGCACTTCAAACTGACTAACTATATCAATACTACAATCATGATCTTTTTTATAACCATCCACAAATTCCTTCATTAAATCTTGCTTGTATCCTACTACCAGCATGATTTGCTGATATCCGGCATCCAAAATATTATCTAACAAATATGCCAAAAACGGCCGCTGATTTATTTCTATTAAATGCTTTGGTTTATCTTTTGAAAGTTCCTGCATGCGCGTCCCTGGCCCAGCCGCAGAAATAACCACTTTTTTAATTGGCATAGCCCACAGCGACACTAATTACTAATCGCATCCGAATGTACGAATACGTTTTCGTATTAGGGTCATTAGAGTGTTATTGGTAAATTAGGGTCGCTTATTATAATACTATATTAATCAATTTATCTGGTACGAAAATGATTTTTTTTACCTCTTTCCCGGCTACCCAGGGTTTTATTTTTTCGCCCCGCAGCACCATTTCTTCGACTTCCTTTTGATCGATACCATGTACTACTTCTATTTTGTCGCGCATTTTGCCATTAATTTGTATCACTAAAACTACGTTTTGGCTTGGCAATAATTTTTGGTTGTACACCGGCCACGGTTGCAGATGAATCGACGTTTTATTTTTCAACACGTTCCGCCAAAGTTCTTCAGTGATATGTGGAGCAAACGGAGCCAAAAGTTTAAGAAAATCTTCGTACTGCGATTTTGAAATTTCATGACCCTCAAGTTCGTTTAATAATTTCATTAAGTCGCTTACGCCCGTGTTGAAATTCAAATCACTGATGTCAAAACCAATTCCTTTATCATTTGCCTTAATGTATTTATTGATGATGCCCGCCGCCGCGATATTTTTTTTGGTCTTGGGGCTATAGCGGCCAACAAAATTCCAAACGCGGTTTAAAAACCGATACACTCCAGTGATGCCGCCGGGGTTCCACGAGCCACCCTGTAAATAAGGTCCCATGAAGGCCAAATACATCCTAACCGCATCAGCCCCGTATTTTTTTACTTCACTATCGGGATCAATGACATTTCCGCGCGACTTGGACATTTTCTGGTTATCGGAACCAAGAATGATTCCCCGGTTGCGCCGGTTTAAAAATGGTTCGTCAAAATCAATATATCCGAGGCGCTTTAATGCTTTGGTAAAAAATCGGGAATACAAAAGGTGCATGGTGGTGTGTTCCGCTCCGCCAAGATAGGAAAACACCGGCAACCATTTTTTAATCTTTTCTTTTGAAGCGAATATCTTTTTATTAGTTGGATCAGTATAACGCATAAAATACCACGAAGAATCAACAAACGTGTCCATGGTATCGGTTTCCCGCTCTGCCGCGCCTTTACATGTTGGACATGTTGTTTTGAGCCACTTTTCGGCTTTAGTCAAAGGGGACTTCCCGCCATCAGTTGGCTTAAAATCTTTAAGGGGCGGCAGCTCAACCGGCAACTCTTTTTCGTTGACTGGCTGATAGCCACAGGTTACACAATGCACCATAGGTATTGGCACACCCCAGTACCGTTGGCGCGACAGTATCCAATCACGGAGACGATAGGTTTTTTTAAAATCAGCCATTCCTTTTAATTTCAATTCTTCCACAATTTTTTTCTTGGCTATCATTGAATCCATGCCATTGAATTTCCCGGAATGAATTAAAACTCCTTCGCTCTCAAAAGCGTGGGCCTCATTAAAAAACCGATCCAGCCAGATTTCGTATTCACTGCACTTAATGTTTTTATCTTTTTGTAATTCCTGCCACGAAAGCCAAACCGGTTCGTGTTTTTCTTTTTCATCAGCAGAAATTTCTTGGCGGTCTTCATTTTCTAGTTCAAACACCAAACAGGTAAACAGAGCATTGCGATTTTCATCTTTATGGTTGGCATAAAAATGCGACTGGACCGGTCCACCCAGGGTTTTTATATATCTTACATTTTTATATCCGCTTTCTTCTAAAATTTCCCGCTTGGCAGCAAGCATACCATCTTCGCCTTCCTCAACACCGCCGGTGATAAAGGTTGTCCAGGGGAATTTTTTCCACTTCAAACACAATACTTTTTTATCTTTTGAATTAATCACAATAGCTTGAATGGCATTTCGTTCTATCGTTTTTTTATCGGCCCGCGGCGGATCGTGCTGGTCAACCACTTTTGGAATAATGACCTCCTTTATCGGCAACTGGTATTTTTTGGCAAACTCAAAATCCCGTTTGTCGTGTGCGGGGACAAACATTACGGCTCCGGTCCCGTAACTTCCTAACACATAATCGCCCACCCAAACAGGAATTTTTTCGTTATTAGCGGGGTTGGCGGCAAAAATTCCGGCGTCCACACCGGTTTTTTCTTTGGCCTCCTGCCGTTCAAGTTCTCGTTTTGCCAAACTTCTCTTGATATAATCTTGCGTATGATCACCTGCCTGCCAACCGGCACTTACCCAAGTTTGCGCAAGTTCGGGAGAAACTACCAGAGCAGTAACACCAAAAACCGTATCGGATCTTGTTGTGAAAGTTTCTATATATTTTGAAAATTGAAAATTGAAAATTGAAAATTTTATAATCGCTCCTTCCGAGCGGCCAACCCAATTTTTCTGCCCAAGTTTTGCGGACTCCTGCCAATCGAGAGCATCAAGTCCGTCAATAAGCTCGTCTTTAAATTCGGTAATTTTAAACATCCATTGGGCCAGGTCTTTTTGCATGACTTCAGATTGGCATCGGTCACATTTGCCGCCAACCACCTGCTCGTTAGCCAGGACTGTTTTGTCTTTTGGACACCAATTCACTTTTGTCGTGGCGCGATAGGCCAGGCCTGCTTGGCAGAACTTAATGAACATCCATTGGGTCCAGCGGTAATAATCGGGGTCTATGGTACTCACCTTGCGCGACCAATCAAACATCGCCCCCATGGACTTTAATTGGCGCGTCATGTAAGCAATATTTTGCCTGGTCCACTTTTCAGGATGAATATCGTGTTTTATGGCGGCGTTTTCGGCCGGCAAACCGAAGGCATCAAAACCCGTGGGATAGAGCACATTATACCCTTTCATGCGAAGGTAGCGGGCTTTAATGTCGGGCAAGGCAAAAGCGTACCAGTGACCAATGTGAAGGTTTCCCGATGGATAGGCAAATTCGGTAAGGAGCATTACATTCTTTTTTCTGGCAACCACATTCTTGGTTGCAAAAAGTTTCTTATGCTCCCAGTATTTCTGCCACTTTTTTTCAATTTTTTGAGGGTTGTATTTTTGCATATCTAAGTGATATTAAGTTTACCACTGAAAAGTGTTAAAATGAAGGTGAAATCATTTAAAATTAACACCTAACTTGGCGGCTTACTTTCCGGCAAATCGCCATTTTAGCACTTTTCATTGAAAACTTAT
>Ga0209542_10004358_pt1 | contig 29153 bp, 37 predicted proteins | sample RifCSPhighO2_01_FD_184028 | JGI IMG/M metagenome (GOLD analysis project Ga0209542, IMG submission 184028) | Soil microbial communities from Rifle, Colorado - Rifle CSP2_plank highO2_0.1 (SPAdes) (version 2) | ecosystem: Environmental > Terrestrial > Deep subsurface > Rock core/Sediment ... | reverse complement strand
GGGACTACGTCCTAAGCGTAGCGCGTATTCCAATTCCGCCACGGGAGCAAAAGATATAATGCACCCCCTTACACCTCCCACGCTCACCGGTCGTCATTGCGAGGAGCAGCGACCGCGGTCGTGGACGACGCGGCAATCCAGCAAGAGTGATGATAAGATTGTCCTGATGGCTTTGTGCCATCGAGGATCCTCGATCTCATCGGGACTTCGTCGCCAGCGGGCTCATCGCAATGACGGTGGAGTGTGAGGGGTTACGATATAATAATTAACAACAAACCGCACTCTTTTATGCAAGACAGTGCGGGATCATGAAAATACCACTATACTTATTTTAAACCCCGATAACTTTTTTTATAATATTGTATGCAGAATAACCCACAACAACAATGAGTATTCCGACGATAATCGTTATAAATGCTTTTTTCCCTGTTGTAGTCTTGGTAACATCGCCGTGGGCGGTTACAAGCAAAAGACCGGCCCATATGGACATTATAACGATAACACCGCCGAAAATGGGCCAGGCCACGATATCTATAAAACGAATTATAATACAGCCAAACCAGGTGGCTGGATCCTGTGGTGGTGCTCCCGGAAGGAGTACGCATGAATCGGTGCTCAACTCCCCCGCCAAAGTAATGATAGGGAGAGTTAATAAAACAATTAAAACCGGTAAAATAATTAATTTTTTATTCATTTAGTTTAAGATTTCGAAAATAATCCAAGGAATCGTAAATGCCAACATGGCCACTGCTACTCCAATAATTCCCCACAACAAAGAGCCGCTTGCCGATTTTACTTTGCCAGGTTCGCCGCCGGCTGTCAAATACATAAAACCAGCGCGTATAAACATGATAACCGCAAATGCAATGAAGAAAAGCCAAATATAGCCGAAAATTCTATCGATAACACGACGAATAACGAGTGAAAAACTATCTGGAGGCGTCCCTCCTGGGAAAGGGTCTGGAAAATCTACAGCAAAAACCAGTAATGGCAACACCAGGAAGACAACCAAAAAAGAAGTAATTAATCTTTTATTCATTTATTTTAAAAATATTATAAGCATAGGTTCACGATTCTTTATTCTAAAATGCTGAAAATTATCCAGGGAATCATAAATGATAGCAATGCTAACGATATCCCAATGATCCCCCAGATGACGGACAGGTTTGCTGATTTTATTTTTCCTGGATCGCCAGCTGCCGTTACATAAAGGTACCCGGCGTATATAAACATTGCCCCGGCTATGGATCCGAAAATGGGCCAGATAAATTTGAGAATGCTAGTAATGGCTTTCTCAATATCAAGATTGGTCCCTGGCTGGGGCAGACGATCAGCCATAACAACAACAGGCAACACCATAAAAATCAATAACACCAATAAAATCGATTTTTTATTCATTGTTTTAAATGATTCACATTATGCTCCTAGCATCACTGAAACTATGGTGGGAATGGAAAACGCCAACACGCCAACCCCGACTCCGACCGCTCCCCACATGACCGCCTGGCCGGCCGTCTTTACTTTGCCCGGTTCCCCATGGGCGGTAAGGTAGATAAAACCGGCAACAATAAACATAATAATGGCAAATGCAATAAAAAGAGGCCAGATAAAAAGAAAAATCCTGTCTATGGCATCACTAATACTGATAGGATAATTTGGCAAGGGTACCCCGAATGCGAAAGCAAGAACCGGAAACATTAACAACGTTGTTGAAATTAAGGTAATTAATTTTTTATTCATTGATATTTTTTATTTAAAAAATATTTTTAGTTGCCGACCAATTCCTTTTGAATAATGTACGGAATAGAGAAAGCAATAACGCCCACCGCCACACCCACAATGCCCCAGATTACCGACGTTCTTGCCGTTGACAACTTCCCCGGTTCCCCATTGGCGGTCAAAAAGAAAAATCCTGCAACAATAAACATGATTATGGCAAGACCAATAAAAACGGGCCAAATGAAATTTAAAATCTTAATAAACACATCCCAAACACTGGTTATCTGGTTGGGCAACCCGGGCGCGGTTGGCGGGGCAGCAATACTTATGGCAGGTAGCGCCAATAAACTCGCCGTTAACGCTGCTTTAATTTTTTTAATGTTCATAAATTTATAAATTTGTTATTAGACCTGTTGCGTATTAAGGATTTGCTGCAAATTGCATATTTTGGCCACAAATTTGCTATAATTTTTCGGCGGGCCTATGGGCAAGCCGAAAAATTCTATCAAATTTCTGGCTCAAAATCTTCAATTTTCGCGACAATCCTTAATACGCAACAGGTCTATTACCTTGAATTAAAAAATATCTTTTAATTATCAACCAATCCCTTTTGAATAATGTACGGGATAGAGAAAGCAATAACGCCCACCGCCACACCCACAATGCCCCAGATTACCGACGTTCTTGCCGTTGACAACTTCCCCGGTTCCCCATTGGCGGTCAAAAAGAAAAATCCTGCAACCACAAACATAATGACCGCAAAACCGATAAATACGGGCCAGATGAAGTCCAGTATGGTATTAACAATATCTATAACACCACCTGTTACTTGATTTGGTGTATTGGGTTCCGAAAGAGTCGCTCGTGCCATTATTGGCGCTACCATTAATAATATTAAAGAACCGATCGTAAATAATTTTTTGTTCATATTCGTATAATTAATTATATAACCACTAACAAACCAAGGCGCTTGTTTTTTAATTCAAAAAATAAATGCCTTGATTTTTAATGTTATCGGAGATTAGAGAAATGCTTTGCTTTGTGGCGCCGCGCCTTCGGGCGCGGCGCCACTTGCAATAATTAACCAATATTAAGCGTATTTCTGACGATAAATGGAATAGAGAATGCTAAGATACCCACGACAACTCCGATAATTCCCCACAAGATCGCCTGCCTTGCAGAAGCAACTTTGGTGGCCTCTCCCGCAGCAGTCAAAAACAAGAATCCGGCAACCACAAACATAATAACGGCAAATCCAACGAATATCGGCCAGATGAAGTTTAATACCTTATTGATAATATCCACCACGGCAAGGCCGGGGTTTGGACTTGGCGCAGGTCCAGGGTCAATATCGGCCAGGGTAACCAGAGGCAATGTTAACAATGCTGCTGAAACTATATATGCTATTTTTTTATTCATTCTTAAGACGACTCTCATTACGAATGGCACACTAATTTACTACACCTTGAATTACCAAATGCCCGTTTAAAATGACTTTTCGGGTCTTTTCTCCAAATTTTGGCTGCAAATGCGCTATAATTCTTCGGCAGAGCTCGCTATGCCTCAGAATTCTATCACATTTTCGCTCAAAATTTGGAGAAAATCCCGCGAAAGCATTTGGTAATTCAAGGTACTATTCGTAAACTCGGGTGCTGTCCGTATATTTTAGTCGCGTTCACATTAAATTCATCGACCTTTCAATATGTGCTTATTTCGTCATTGCGAGGAGCTCGCAAGCGACGAAGCAATCTTAGATTGCTTCAGGTTTGTGAACCTTCGCAATGACGCCACGGACTTAAACCCCTACTACCGCTTTTATTACGACAATCAATCCTTTTCCCGCCAATGCAATCCCCAGCCCCACCGCGGCATATATCGCCACCGTCTTGGCCCGTCCGGCTTTTCCAGGGTCTCCCGCCGAAACAATATACATGATGCCGGCAATCAAAAACATTAATCCAGCTAACGCGCCAATCACACTGGTTATATAATCCGCAATTTTATCTATCAAACCAGGCAAATCCTTAACACAATTTTTATCTGCTGGTCCATTCAAACACAGTGGATTAGGAATCTTAATAATTTCCGCCAGCGCAACTTGGGAAAAACTGAACACCACCGCACAGGTAATTAATATAATAAAGAACCGTTGATTCATATTAATATTTCTTAAAAATTAATGCAAAATGACAATCTCTCGCCGTAAATTTTCTCTTTAACGAAAATATTACTTTTTTGGTAGATTTAATATATTTTCAATATAATCAACTCGCATTGGCAATTTGGCCTCATCGTATTTTTCAATAAAACCATCGAGCTTTTTCTCAATTGTATTGAATCTTTCATCTACTTTAGTGAATTTCTCATCTATCTTTGCAAACTTTTCATCAACATGCTCTTGAGCCGCCTGAAAGCTACTATTTATCATCTTGGCTAATTCGGGAATAGTGGTTATTTCTTCTTGATTATTTTTTTGATCCATGGCTTTAACTATTAGACCTATTGCTTTATAAAAACTAAGGCGACGTGGTAGTCCCCTGCTGCAAATTCTTTTTTAAGGGAAAAACCAAGTTCGGCCGCCATGTTCTTGACCTGGCCGGGAATTATAACATCTTCCTTGGAAACCAAAGGACTTTTTTTAAAACAATCGACTACCGCCAATTGACCTCCTGGCACCAATATCCTGGAGGCCTCTTTTATAATACCACATTTATCTTGGGACTGGAATAATACATTGGGGATAACTACCGCATTCAAGGCCTTATCAGGCAACAATGAGCCGCCTTGCGTTTCTGCATCGCCATGGATTACGTACACATTATGTAATGCTTCTTGCCTTAGTTTGCTTTTAAGAGCCGATAATTTTTCTTCCTGGATGTCCATGGCGTATACCCTGCCTTCGGTTAATTTTTTTGCAAGGGCAACCGTAAAATCAGCTGGTCCACAGCCAAATTCTGCCGCAGACATGGTATGTTGCAAATCAAGATAACCGAGAACCTCATTGATGTTGATGAAATCCAGCATTGCGTGAATTTGAAATTTGAAATTTACAATTTGAAATCAAGCCGCGCGCCGCGGCGCGCGGCCGAATGTCTAAATTTTAAATAATTCAAACGACGACGTTTTTTCAAATTTAATCATTTAAATATTTCAAATTGATTTCAAATTTCAAATTCATTCTTTAAGACACGCCCCCGATGCCACTTTATCCCCTTGATCAAGCCGCATAATTCTAACCCCCTGGGTAGCCCTGCCAAGCTGAGAAATTGATTTAGTAGCAGTTCGTATTACCTGTCCTTTCTGAGAAATAACAATTAAGTCCTCATCATCAGCCGAATCATCTAAAATAGATGACAGTATAATAGTGCCGGTTTTACTGGTAATTTTAGCCGTTTTAATTCCTGCGCCACCACGTCCTTGAACCTTATACTGCCCCACCTCGGTCCTCTTTCCATACCCATTTTCCATCACCACCAATAAATATTGCTTTGGGCTTGCCGAAGCTTTAGCAAAGGCGCCTTCTTTGGGATTTGGGATTTGGGGTTTGGGATTTTCCGTTATAACGTCCATCCCAATCACCTCATCCCCTTTCTTTAATCGAATGCCTTTTACACCGGCGGCCGAGCGTCCCATGGGCCTGATATCTTTTTCTTTAAATCGGATGGCAATGCCCTGCCGAGTGACCAGCATAATATCATCCTGACCAGTGGTAGTAACCACCTTTTTTAGCAAGTCGCCCTTTTCCAATTTAATGGCAATGATGCCGCTTTTTCTTACGTTTTCAAATTCATCTAGGGACGTCTTTTTTATCCTGCCATTTTTAGTAACCATGACTAAAAACTTTTCTTTGCGCGCTTCAGAATCTTTTAATTTAGCCATGGGAACCAGTGAAAGCACCTTTTCTTCGTCTGAAACTTCCAAGAAGTTCATTAAGCCCCGGCCTCTGGCCACCCGCGTCCCTTCGGGAATTTCATACACTTGAGTTTGAAACACTTTTCCCGAATCGGTAAAAAAGAGTAAATTATCATGAGTGTTGGCTGTTAAAAAATGTTCTACGATATCGTCTTGCATGGTTTTCATGCCCATAATTCCTTTACCCCCGCGCTTTTGAATTTTATACGTTGCCGGATTAATTCTTTTTATATACCCGCCCGTAGTCAGGGTCACCATAGTTTCTTCCAGGGGTACCAAATCAATTTCGGTAATTTCATTTAATTTTCCCTTAACGACACGGGTTCTGCGGGGATCACCAAACTTTTCTTTCAATGCTTCCAGTTCTTTTTTAATAATTCCCTTCAGTTTTTCGGGACTTTTTAAAATAGCCAATAATTCTTTGATTCTTTCTAAAATGGCCTTTAATTCTTCTTCAATCTTCAATCGCTCAAGACCAGCTAGGGTTTGCAAACGCATTTCCAAAATGGCTACGGATTGCAATTCGGTCAATTTAAACTTCTTCATTAAATTAACCTTCGCCTCTTCTTTATCCTTGGACTTTTTAATGGTTTGAATAACCGCGTCAATGTTATGCAACGCAATCATCAGACCTTCTAAAATATGGGCGCGCGCTTTGCATTTTTCCAGTTCAAACTTAGTGCGACGGGTAATGACTTCCTGGCGGTGCTTGATAAAGTACTTTAATACATCGGAAATCGACAAAATTTCCGGCTGGATGCCGTCAACCAGGGCCAGTAAATTCAAGTGGAACGTCTTTTGTAAATTGGTAAATTTGTACAGGCGATTTAAAATGCGCTGGGGCTGGAAACCCCTTTTTACATCAATAACAATGCGCATGCCTTCGCGGTCGGACAAATCCTTAATATCCTTGATGCCTTCCACTTTTTTTTCGGCCACCAAATTGGCAAATTCTTCCACTAATCCGGATTTTAATACCTGATAGGGAATTTCGGTAATAATAATTTGCTCGGACTCATCTTTTTTGGTCTCAATATCGGCCTTGCCGCGCATAATAATAGAGCCCTTGCCCTGGGAATAAGCCGAAATAATTTCTTTTTGATCGTAAATAATGCCGCCCGTTGGAAAATCGGGACCCTGGATAAATTCAAACAAATCCGGCGTTTCGGCTTTAGGGTGGTCAAGCAAATACACCACCGAATCCACTAATTCGGTTAAGTTATGCGGCGGAATATTGGTAGCCATACCCACGGCAATGCCTAATGAACCGTTAAGTAATAACTGAGGCAAGGGGGAAGGCAAAACGGTTGGCTCGCGTTTTGTCCCATCATAGTTATCCATGAAGTTAACCGTGTCCATGTCAATGTCCGCCATCAATTCTTCACCCAACTTTGATAATTTGGCTTCGGTATATCGCATGCTCGCAGCTGAATCTCCATCAATCGAGTTGTGAACAAATACTCCTGCTGCCAAGGCAAAGTTATGAGTTTTATCTATTGTAAAATCGTACACATCTTCGCTTTCATTTAAAAATTCTTTTCTGATCACTTTATGATTTTTATTCATTTCAAACAATAAAGAATTTTTATTATTCTCAAAGTACTTACTGAAACCCGTCATCCACATAGTAAAACTTTTACCACCAAAAATTTCTACTCTGACCCTTTCGTAGTTTTCTGGATTTATTTCTATACTATTATCTGATAGATACCTGCAAATCCTTAAAAACTTAACTTTTCCTGTTAAATTAGTTATTCTTCGCTTATTACTTGCAACAATTTTACTATGGAATAGTTGCTTATATTCAGGAATTTGCCACAATCTTTTCATTGTCGCCGAAGCGGTCTTGCTGATCTCCTTTATCCTCTCGGGATGATTTTTTAAGAATTCCTTATTCATTCCACTCAAAAACATCTTCATTTTTTCTCGATAACCGGTTTTCTGCCAGTTTCTTACATTTCTTTGGCTCATTCTTTCCGAATAATTTTCCCTGTTTTCTGTATTTGCCCAAAAATGCTTTCTTCCTTGGGCAATTTTCTCTCGATAAACCGCATCTTCTTTATGCCTTTTGGAAGCAACAGTGTAATGCAACTGCCAATGCTCTTTCCAACCAAGCCGAACAATATTTTCAGGACTATTGTTTAGTTTATTAAAATCAATATGGTGTCTAATTCTGCCTTTTGATTTTTGATATACGTTATTTTCTATATTAAATTCATCGGCAAGAACATGGACAAAGCTCCAAACATTTAATTTGGGTTGAAAAATCATCTTGTAACCTCCTAAATTGATATCATCTTTTCTTTCAGATAATTTAAAATACAAAGGCATCAAAGAATCTCCTGGTTCTAAATCTTGAGCTTCTTTATAGCTGCCATCTTTTTGCATAAATTGATGATTCAATGTACATTTTATCTCCTCACCGTTATCTAAAACTACTTTCATTATCTTGGCATTTTCTATGGTTTTTCTTGGATTTAGTATTTTTGCAATTTTAACACGGCCGTTTTTATCAATAGTATAGGTAAAATTATTTTTACCCTGTTTTTGTTCTTCTATTAATTCTCCAAATGATAAATCGCGACCATCAGTAAGTTTTACTTTAGTATCCTTCGTAAAGCAACCAAAATTTCCCTGGCCATGTACAAGCGGGTAACGCAAGTTAAAATCCTGGGCCATTCGCACCAGCGAATCGTAAATGGCTGTATCACCGTGCGGGTGATACTTAGCCATACAGTCGCCGGTAATTGCCGCACACTTACGAAATTTCGCACTAGCACTAAGGCCAAGCTCATTCATGGTATACAAAATCTTCCGGTGAACCGGTTTTAATCCATCGCGGACATCAGGCAGAGCCCGGGCCACAATCACGGACATGGCATAGTCAATGTAGGACTCTTTTAATTCATCAACAATTTCTCGTTTGTTAACCTTGCCGATGGCTTGCAGTTTGTCCCCGCTTGCATCGCTAGGCGAAGCATTGCGGGCAGGTTTTTTTGGTTCTTCTTTTTCAGATTTTTCTTTGGCCATAATTTGTTAATTTGAAGTATTTCTGTCGTCACTACGAGGATCCTGCAAACGACGTGGCAATCTAGATTGCTTCGCTGCGGCTCGCAATGACGTAAATTTAAAGCTAGAAAGTATCGGCTCCAAAAATTGGTTATTATAAAAAGCAAAATCAATTACTATCTTCTCTTTCATAATTCTATAATGCACCTCGCCATATAAACCTTGCTCTCGATACTCGACAAAGTGTGTGCCATTAAATACTGCATCTTTTTCAGAATAAGGATGAAAGGCCACATAGTTTAAGTTTAATACAATATTTACTCCTATATTCTCTGGGTCGCACACCGTAGCATCATTTTCATCTTTACAGTCAATTTTATTTTGTTTATTAAACCGATCTGTTTCAGGAGAAATGAAAACTATGTTTCCTTCAATATTTTCTCGGACAATCCAATCGTTGGGATATTTAAAATAAAACCCATATTCTGTATTGGTATACGTCTTCCAATCTTCGGTCTGCGAATTATTTTCAAATACATCGGTACTTACCTCCGATAAGTTACTCATGGTATTCTTGGCATCAGGTGGAAGACCCAAGCTGGGAAAATTAAGTGCCTGTAGTGATTCCCCCATCTTTGAAAGGTTGATCGTAGTTGCCCCGAGCCACACGTAGCCAAGGGCCAATACCATCGCCATGCCCACAAGCCACATGATGATTAATTTCTGCCGGTGGGATAAACTCCGTAACTTTACTAAAAAATTTGAAATTTTCAATTTGAAATTTGAAATCAATTTGAAATATTAAATTTGAAATGATTCAAAACTCGTCACGTTTTCAAATTCAGACATTTAATCATTGAAATATTGATTTCAAATTTCAAATTTCAAATTGAAAATTACGGTTGCAACACCACAATCTCCATCGCTCCATCCTTTGGCAATGCACCGGCCTTCATGGTGAATTTTTCCTGGGGCACAACCGATGATTTTCCCATTGCCTTCAAAAACTTTTCCACCCCTTCTAGCTGGACTTTTAATTTTGGCAAGCCATAATGCATAGGAATGACAACCTTTGGCTCTATTTGTCCTATCACCTTGGCGGCTTCATGTCCATCAATGGTAAATGTCCCACCCACTGGAATCATCAAAATATCCACCTTACCAATTTTTTCCAATTGTTCGTCGGTTAATTCTTGTTGCCCAAAGTCCCCCAGGTGGCACAGGCGCATATCCTCGGCTTCAATAAGATAGATGGTGTTTTTTCCTCGTTCTTTGCCCTGGACATTGTCATGAAACGAATCAATGCCTTGCACAAATACCCCCTTAACTTCATATTCTCCCGGGTTTTCTATTAAAAATGGAGTCCCCTTAATAGCTTTGGTTTCGTTGTGGTCCGCATGTCCATGGCTTACCAGCAAAATGTCAGCCGAAAAATTCGGCATTTTAAGGCCTATCTCGCCAAAGGGATCAATGACCACATCAGCTGAATGATCTTTTCCGTTTGACAGTGATATATGGAAGCAGGACTGCCCCGCCCAGGTTATTTTCATAGAACATGGAACATGGAACATGGAACAAACGGAACATATTCGTTTGTTATGTGTTCTATGTTATGTGTTATATTCAACCATTTTATCACACCATTTTTTATTATTCAACCATCATACATTTCTATCTATCCACACTTCCATGGTCATCCATCAAAGAAAGACACGGGGGCGATAGAAGAAATACCGCTGAAAATTCCATTTTCCACAAATTTTCACGATCGTGGAAATTTGTGGAAAATAAATTTAAATAAAAAAATCCCGCCGTGATTACACGAGCGGGAATGGATCGGCCTTACTGGCCCCGCGGGGTGCCGATACCCTGTTTTTTTATAATATGCGAAATGAGCGCCGGCGTGGGGAAAAAGACGTTGAACGCCCCTTGACCGTCGTGTTCAGGCACAGCATTGAGCAGGTTCCTGTCCAAAAGCTCACGGATGCCGGTAACCACATAGTCCGGCCCGAACAAGTAAATTCCACTAAAGGGAATGACTTCCGGTTGGTCAAGATCCGACTGACTGAATTTCGGTTTTTCGGCAAACCATCCCCAGATACCGAATGTCAGAACATTCAGCCAGAACCAACGGTCCATCTGATTACCCCAGACGCGCCGACGGCCGGCATGCTTTTCCTTTGAAGCCGAAAATATTTCACAATCTCGCTTCATCATTTCAACCAAAACTCTCCCGCTGACCCCGACCCACTGGTCGAGGTGTTGGGAAAACGAAATGATGCGGGCGGCGGCTTCCTCCTGTTCCGATCGCCCCAGCACACCGGCAATAAAGTAGTGTCCGATACGGATCTGGCGCGGAGTGCAGGGCATTTCTTCTTCTGCTAAATATAGACCGTCTTGAACACAACGCATCGCAGTGTCTCCAAAAGGTACTGATTGGCAAAACGTCTCCACATTACTACATCAATTATTATTTGTCAATGTTGCACGATGCCAAAATTTAAGGTAGTATTTTTGGTATTACTATTAATTAGCCAGCTGGGGAAATTTTAAAAATATTTTCCGCCTGGCTACATATATTTATTATGAAAGAAGCAGTTTCCAAGCAAAAAACGAGCGACTCGGTAATTCCCCCATCTATCGGTTCTATTGTAGAGGGAAAATTAATCGCCCGCGACCGGTCTTCTATTTTTATTGATTTAGGGCCGCAAGGAACCGGCATCATTTTTGGCCGAGAATTTTATGAGGTAAAAGATGCTATTAAAAACCTACAAATTGGCGATATTATCCACGCCAAAATCGTAGAACTGGAAAACGAAGAGGGCTACCGCGAATTATCACTGCAAGATGCCACTAAAGATATTAACTGGCAGAAATTACGCGAAATGAAAGATAATCAGGAAATTATCAAGGTGAAAATCACCGGGGTTAACAAAGGAGGACTGCTTACCAACATCAATAATATTGCGGCTTTCTTGCCGGTATCACAGTTATCTCCAGAAAATTATCCTAGGGTAACCGATGCCGATAAAGCCAAAATATTAAAAGAACTGCAAAAATTTATTGGCAAAACCTTGGAAGTAAAAGTGCTGGATTTGTTGGCTGAAGAAAATAAGCTGATTTTGTCGGAAAAAGCCAAGACCGAACAGGCCATCAAGCAAATGCTCAATAACTACAAAAAGGGAGACGTGGTGGATGGAAAAATTACTGGCATTGCTGATTTTGGAGTGTTTATTCGTTTTCCGCTCGCAGCGGAAAACGCGCAGAACAATGCGGAAATTAACCCTCCTTCGCCAGATGCTTCGGCGGGGCAAGGCGCGGAAAAACGCGGAAAAGACGATAGCATTGAAGGATTAATCCATATTTCTGAATTGGACTGGCAACTAGTTCAAAACCCCTCTGAAATTGTAAAAGTGGGAGAAATAATAAAAGCGCAGATTATTGATATTCACAATAACCAAGTATTTTTGTCGCTTAAATCGCTAAAAGAAAATCCTTGGGAAAAAATTGAAAAAGAGCATAAAAAGGGAGACATAATTAAGGGAAAAGTCATCAGTTTTAGCCCATTTGGCGCGTTTGTGGAAGTGATGCCAAAAATCCGGGGCCTCTGCCACATTTCCGAATTTGCCAGCCAGAAGGAAATGGAGGACTCGCTAAAACCCGGCGAAATGTACGATTTTGAAATTTTGTTGATTGAACCAAAAGAGCACCGAATGAGCTTGAAATTGGTAAAATAAATTTTAAGCCACCCACCAAAAAATCCGCTTCTGCGGATTTTTTGGTATAATGATACATATATGAAAAATATTGTAATTCCAAAGACAAATAACTCATCTCTTATTGCTCAATTAGGATCTTTTTATAATGCTTTTAAAAATATTACATTTGGAGAAAAAGTAATTATTGATGCATCCTCATTGAATTGGGCACATCCTCTTTTAATATTACCTATAAGTGCTTATATTAACGAAACTCGAAGCGAAATCAATACGGATGACTGTAATGGTAATATAAAATCATATTTAGAAATGATAAAATTCCCTAAGGGTGTGAATTCTATATCTTCTTTTCAAAAACAAATACAAAAATATAAGACATATATACCCATAAGCGTCTTACATAAGGAAAGCACTGTTGATAGGGAACGACTAGAATCACTATTTTCTGAAAAAATTTATGAAATTCTCGGGAATATACCAGGAGCCGAAAATGCAGTATTTTACCCAATATCAGAACTCATAACTAATATTTTTGAACATAGTAAAAAGGAACAGGGTTTTATTTTTGGACAATTTTATCCCAGTAAGAAATATTTAGATGTCTGCATCGTTGATTGTGGCAGAGGATTTGCTAAGGCATACAAAGAAGAGCAAAACTTAGAATTATCAGATCAAGAAGCAATAATAGAAGCAATGAAGGGTAATTCTATCAAAAAAGACAAAGAAAGAGGTTATGGTTTAAGAACTTCGAAAAACGTGATATGTAAGGCATTAAAGGGTGGAGGATTTATTCTTATTTCCGGTTCTTCTGCCCTTGTTTCTACAGAACAAGGGGAAAGATTAGTCTATTTAAAAGATTTCTATTGGCAAGGGACTATTATCGCCTATAGAATACCAAAACCCAATGGCCCCATTGACATATCTCCATACATAGAATAACAATATCTATTGTGGTATAATAACATTGAGCAATTAAAGATCTATGAAAAATAAAAGCCATAATTTCATCACAATTAAGATAAGTAAATTATTGGCTCCTATTATAAGTTCTCGTGATGTAGCCAATGTATTGGAGGATAAAATAAATGAAACTGATACAACATCAGTAGTTTTGGATTTTAATAATATTAAATTCGTTTCTCGTTCAGCAACTCACTCATTGCTTGTATTGAAAGAAAAAATTGAAACCAATATACCTAGGAGAGAATTGTCTTTCATTAATGCTAATAATGATGTTAAAGAAATGATTCGTACCGTAGCATCTAATAGGGCTTTCCCAAAAAAAGAAACGCCGGAATTTAATCCAGAAAAAACCGACATCGCTTCGCTATTAGAAGAAGCTGCCTTCTAATTTTAGGACATTTTATTAAGGAGATGGAAGAATCCCTAAAACCCGGCGAAACGTACGACTTTGAAATTTTATTGATTGAACCCAAAGAACACCGAATGAGCTTGAAATTGGTAAAATAATGCAATCCGCGCACCCAAAAAATCCGCTTCTGCGGATTTTTTGGTATAATGAAACCATGGAAAAAGAAATTATGTATACGGCAAAATTTGTAAGAGATCCTGAATTATTATTAAGAAAATTTCCACCAAAACATGTTCGTATATTTGCCCATCACTCCACAATTGCTTTTAAACCTAAAAATGTCGATGGCATAGAAATAGGTAGAAAATCGTTGATGAAAATCATAGGCCGGGCTTACGATGAAAAAGGCGATGCCCTACTAGTTGAAAATCCCATATCAGAAAATGAATATCCCCACATTACTCTTTCCTGTGCCGATAACGTGCCCCCTTTTTACTCAAATGAATTATTGAAAAAAGCTAGTGAAAATAACACGATAGAACATTTTGATGCACCGGAAGAAATTGAAGTGATTGAAGGATATTTCGATGGCAAAAACGAGGTTATTGAAAAAAAATAGTAAAATAATACCCCGCCGATTCAACCGAATCAGCGGGGTTTTGGTTACGAAACCTTCGAAACATTCACTATCTTGGGCGGGCTCCCATGCTTTTTGCCAAAGGAAACCGCTTCAAAGTAGGAGATCACGTCTCCCCTATGAAGTTGGACGATTCCTTCGGCATCCGGCGGTTCCATGACGTCGATGCCATGAACCCATGTACTGGAACCGTCGTGGAGCTTGACAATGCCCTGGCCGGTTTGACCGCCAAAGCACGTATACCAATCCACGACTGCGAAACCACGATCGGGCACCGGCAGTGGCGGATCCAGTTCTTCGGCCACTCTTCTCCATGGCTGAAGTTCAGCGTCTTGCATAAGTTGCTGAAAATCAGGCACTTCCAAGATCATTTTACGGGATTCAAACGAACCCCACGTATGGTCTTTGGGCCGGCCGACGACACGAACGCCATCCTGGAAAAGCTTTCCCTTCCAGCGGTACTCACCGTGGAGCCGCCAGGTCTTGCCGTCGTCGTGGGTGATGATCCCTACTTGGAAAAGCCGGATTGAACCATCATGGTCCAAATGCCAGCAATCCAAACGGTTGGGATTGTCGCTATGCCAGTTGGTCCAGACGTTTTTTCCCGCGCGCTTGACCTGAATGGGATCGTGCATCATGCATAGATCATACCGATCCACCAAATCAGGGAAGTCAGTCAAAGCGTTTTTACTGTAACCTCCCTTTTCCTGGCCGACGTTTTTCTGGACGACGACGGTTCTGCCATGCTTTGGCAGGAGCACCGCCAGGTAGAACCCTGTGGGGTTGACACCCCTGGGGACCGAAATGATTCCCTGGTCGCTGACTTCAAGATACGTTTCGATCTTGTTGGCCAGCGAAACCGAAGCCCGAATATTTGGATCAGTAAAAAAGCGAATCGTTTCCATGGGAAACTCCTTAATGGCAAAAACTTTTTTGCAACAAGCAGAAAAGAATTTACCAAGCCAATTGTCAACGTGCTTTCATCCCCGCATTTGCATTTTTAAAAATGCAAACGCGGAGATGAAATATTATGCCATATATCTGGGCAGGGCCTCTCTCATTGCCTCCTTAATTCTTGTAATAGAAATTTTAGTGGGCTCAACCCCTTTGGGATTGGCACCGCCATTCAGCAAGGAATTAGTTGCCCTATCATAGTACCATTCGGAAACACTTTCCAATTTCCCTGGTTTCATTAACTCAATTGGCGGATATTCTATATTTTTTCCCTTTAATTGCAACTCTTCGTCTCGTAAATAGGCCGCCAGCCATCGTAAATCAACTCTTTTAAATTGCTTAGTTAAAATATTAGTATAACCCGAAGTTTTTCTTTGGCACACCACATCGGCTTTTAACCCTATCGATGACTTAAGCCATCCGGGCATGCTTACATTATCGGATTCCAGTGCCACGATTTTTAATTTTTTCCCGCGTTGTTTTACCTCAAAAATTTCTGCCTTTCCAGCCCGTAAATATTTTTCGAATTCTTGAGGTAATTCGCTGGTTCTTTTTCTTTCTTCTAAGTAATGGGCCTCAAGCAACGGAAAAACGATATCAAGGATTCTTGCCGGACTTTCCGTGGTTTTATTTAAAGAAGAAATTAAACCCGATAATCCAAACGTTCTATCAAGCTGATCAGTAGAAATAGTCCCGACACCGTGCTTATCGTCTCGCTCAGCATATGCCAGCAATTTTAAAATGGCTGGATCTTCCATAACACCCACGTCCAAAGACACCAATTCAGAAAGTATTTTTCCTTTTTGGTGATGATCAAGATCGCCTCCGCCTACGTCCAAGCAGATAATACCCTTTTCTTTCAAAGAATCACTGGTTTCACCTTCTTGCAATGCCTGACGTATTTCAATTTCCGCATTTTCAATTCCTGGATACTTGGTGCTACCAAATTTTTTTAGCAGGAAAATGCCCAAAATGGTATCGGGGTGTAGGGAGCTTGGAATAATGATTTTATAGTAATTGGGAACTGTCATATACTTTAACATACTTTATCAAATAAAATTACTTTTGTCAATACCAAATTATTTGACAATACCACTAATTAATTATACTATCAAATGCAAAGAGGCGTTCTTTTACAATTTTTCTGGGGGCAAAAAGTGTCTAACAATATTGTTTTTCTGGGTGACTGGTCCAACCTCAAAAGAGGAGAACTGGACAATGATTACAAGCCAGCAGAGTATGATAAAGAGGCCGGTTTTAAGCGATTGAAAGATTTTCTTTTTGATATTGCTACGCCAACATTGTGTAGCATTTACACTCCGTTGCACGACATCTATGGCCATTTTGAGTTTTTGCGGGATCAGGGGTTTACCATTGTATTGTGCCCGATAGTATGGTCAACCTCAACTGATACCACTGATCAAAAACTTACCATGGACGCTTTAAATTTAATAGAAAATTACGATATGCAATATCTTTGTTTGGGTAGCGGAGATGGTCACTTCAAGGATGTGCTCCAAGCCGCCAAAGCCAAAGGCATCAAAGTAGCGGTGGTATATGGAAGTGAACGATCGCTATCTGCAGAAATTCGGGCTATGGTAGACACATATCCCGAAGGCCATCCAAAAAAAGGGCAGAAAATGCTCCATATGTTTTCTCCCACCCGGCAGCCTTTATTGACAAGGTAGCGAAATCGATACTCGCTGCTTTTTTTTGAAAAATATTACAAAAAATTGCACAGGGGATTGACAAGTTATAAAATAAATCATAGAGTGTACTTGGTTCTTTGAAATACTGTAAGTGGCTTGGCGCTACCTACAGTTTACACTGTTTTTTAGAAAGCGAAGGTGCTTGATGTCCAAACCGAAAATCCTGGCTGGTGGCCTGAACAGCAACAATGGCAACATCCAGGAGGCCTATGACAGGGCCACCTCTGCTGGGGGTAACGCTCCAGTCAACGAGACCGTCTCTCCGCCGAACGGAAGCGTCGCTCCTACTCAAGGGGAGAGAACTGACACCCAACGCAAAAAAGGGGGTGCTCGCATCAGCGAGGCCCCGGTCTTCCAGATGGTGATTCCCAATATCTCCGTCACGGAGGATGGGAAAGCGGCATTCCAACTGGCCGCAGAGAAAATCCGACTCCGGGCCGAAGCCCGCGAGGAAGGGAAGCGACAGAAAAAGGCCTTCGTCCATCGTTTCATCGAATGGATGAATGCCCCTCTCCTGCTCGTCCTCGACATCCAGAACGAATGCAGGCGTCTCCGGGAGGAATACCCGAATCAGACCGCAGACCAGGAGTTCCTGAACGAGGTCTACGAAGAGCACGAGAAGGATGGGAGGATGGTGACACTGACGTACCAGCAGCAGTGTGACGAAATCAACGGGGAGATCGAGAGGAACGTCAACTGCGGCGACCCGATCATCGCTCTGCCGATCGTGGTAGCGCGAGAGGTCTTCTGGGTTTCGTTCCAGGTCCTGTCAATGAAGGAACTGGTCCACAAGGTCCAGATGCTGGAAAAGGATGAAATCCTTCGGGATGATCCTCTGGGCAAGATCCGTCTGTCCGGGAAGCGGCGATTCTCTCTTTCCAAACGTCTGGAAGTACTAGACAAGGAGACCCAAGCAGAGCTGACTCTCGCCATCAACACAGCCATCCAGAACAAGCTTCTGGATATCCGGAAGAAGGCCGAACAGAACAACAAACAGAAGATCGCCGATTGGCTCGCTCTCAAGGTGAGGCCGCTGGACATCTTCGACAATCACTGCGAGGGCAATGCAGATGGGAGCTACTATCTGCCGCTCGCCGACAACGGTCATGTGCTCGTGGAGTTCACTCCCGAGTACCTTCACATCAAGGATGCTGTGGGTAGAGATGATCTGGTGGCTACGATCCGAAGCCTCGAGGAGCACTACGAGATTCCGGTTCTCGTGGAGCGCCAGAGCATCAAAAACTCTTCGGGCCAACTCCGTCAAAAGAGCAACGCGCCCAATTTCGGAGCGCCGAAGGCAGTCCACAGGGACGACCATCGGGACTGGGCGTCTGTCATGGAATTCACTTGGCACACGACCCGCGACGCGATCGAGAGGGTCCTGGGATACTCCATGAAGAACCCCAACGCCGCCCAGGACAACCTGTCGGATCCGGAGGCCAGTCGGCTCCTGGAACCGGTCAAGGTCAGGGACAAGCCGTCACCAGTCAAGGGAGGAGTGGCCGGTACTCCAGTGGTGGTCAAGAAAGACATGATCCAGACGCTCAAGGCCCACGAATTCCATGTCGCGTGCCTCGACGGACGATACTCGGTAGAGATACCGGAGTGGAACTGGAGATTCGATGACAGTACTGAGGAAACTGTCAAGAATCTTCGAATGACCTTCGAACGGTTCGAAGACAGTGACGGTGAGACCCGACTCAGGATAGTCGGATTCTCCCCGGAACACGAGAACTTCCTGAAAAAGGCCGGCTGCCTGAACAAGGACGGCTACCTGGACAAACCCAGGAAGTACGGCGGACGACTGAAGTTCTTTTCCAACCTACTGACTGCCGACTATAAACGGCACTGCGTAGGAAGATAACCCAAAGAGCGTTGCGTGCGCACACACAAGTGTGGCATGCAACGCTCTCTTTTTTTTGCAAAAAATCGCCGAAACTCCTTCTTGAAATATATTTTTTAACGTGATACGATAATGCTAATTCAAAATTTAAAAATCAAAATTCAAAGTTAATGCATCGCCTCCGGCGGTTATTTTTAATTTTACACTGCCATTTTGCATTTTGAGATTTGCATTTTGCATTTATCATTATGAAATTAAACCCTTTACTTAAAAATTTTATTTTCGTCATATTAATTCTGCTGGTCATCGGCGGTGTCTTTAGCTTGCTGTATTTACCGGCCGAAAAACAAAACCAAATATCCATTTCGCAACTAGTCCAAGACATTAATGCCGAAAAGGTGAAAAAAATCGATGTTTCCGGTGATGCCATTAAAATAACCTATACCGATGATAAAACCGCCCAGTCCATGAAAGAATCGAATTCGGTCCTAGCCGATGTATTGACTAATTTGGGCGCCGACTCCGCCAAGCTGCAAAAAGTGGAAATAAGCGCTTCAACGGTTCAAGAAAGCGTTTGGTCATGGTTGCTTCCCGCACTACTGTATGGCATTTTGCCGCTGGTGTTAATTGGGTTTTTCTTGTGGACCATGATGCGACAGGCACGATCCGGAGCTGGCCAAGTATTTGACTTTACCCGATCAAAAGCTAGAATTTTTGGCGCGGATCCTAACAACAAAGAAAAAATCACCTTTAAAGATGTGGCGGGACTCAAAGAAGCTAAAGAAGAGTTAATGGAAATTGTGGACTTTTTAAAGTTCCCAAAAAAATACTTGGCCATGGGAGCAAAGGTACCAAGGGGTGTTTTATTATTGGGTAGCAGCGGCGTTGGAAAAACAATGCTTGCAAGAGCAGTCGCCGGTGAAGCCAACGTGCCATTTTTTAGTATTTCCGGATCTGAATTCGTAGAAATGTTTGTGGGGGTAGGTTCGGCCAGAGTACGGGATTTGTTTTCCACCGCTAAAAAGGCCTCTCCTTCCATTATTTTCATTGACGAACTAGATGCCATCGGCCGGCACCGCGGAGCCGGCATTGGCGGAGGCCACGACGAACGCGAACAAACCCTCAACATGATTTTAGTGGAAATGGACGGCTTCCAGAAAGATACGGGCGTTTTGGTGTTTGCAGCAACGAATCGCGGAGATATTTTAGACCCTGCGCTTTTGCGACCCGGGCGGTTTGACCGAAAAATTATTTTAGATAATCCTGATGTGCACGATCGCGAAGCTATTTTACAAATTCATTCAAAAGAAAAACCACTGGCTTCAAACATTAACTTTAAAGAAATTGCCGAACGCACACCTGGTTTTTCTGGTGCTGATTTGGCTAATGTAGCCAATGAAGCAGCATTACTAGCCGCGCGGCAAAATAAAACCCAGGTATTCCAGGATGACTTTTTGGAAGCGATTGAAAAAGTGCTTTTGGGACCTGAAAGAAAAAGCCATATTTTATCCAAAAAAGAAAAAGAAATTACGGCTTATCACGAAGCCGGTCACGCGCTGGTTTCTAGCAGCATTCCCGGAACCGACCCTATCAGAAAAATATCTATTATATCTCGAGGCATGGCGGGCGGATACACATTTCAAGTGCCATCGGAAGACAATAAAATGCGCACCAAAACCCAATTTTTGGCTGAAATTGCAACGCTTATGGGAGGGTTTAGCGCCGAACGCCTGGTGTTTGGAGAAATGAGCACGGGGGCCAGCAATGACTTGGGGAAAGCGTCGCACCTGGCCCGCAAAATTGTCAAAGAATGGGGCATGTCTTCCCTGGGACCCATTTCATTTGGCGACAAAGAAGAAATGGTATTTTTGGGCCGGGAAATTTCAGAACAAAGAAATTACTCGGAAGCCGTGGCCGAAAAAATTGACAAAGAAATCGAAACCATTTTACGCAGCGCCGAAAAACGGGCGACTGAAATTGTGGCCAAGCGCCGTGATATGCTGGAAAAAATCGCCAAAATATTAGTGGAAAAAGAAACGATAGAACGAGAAGAGTTTGAGAAGATTATCGGAAACGGAAAATCCCAAATTCCAAATCACAAATCCCAAATAAACTCCAAATCCAAAAAATAAAACATTCGTCATTGCGAGCCCGCAGGCGTGGCAATCTCCGTCGTTATGAGTGGAGATTGCTTCGCAGGGTGCAGTACTGTACCCTGCTTCGTCGCTGTGGCTCCTCGCAATGACGAAAGTGAAAATGCTCCCATAGCTCAACGGCAGAGCACCTCGCTTATATCGAGTAGGTTCCAGGTTCGAATCCTGGTGGGAGCACTATAACAATTTTATCATTAATTATCATGCCAGGAGAGAATCATAAAAACTTACCGGAGGAAAATCCACCAAACTCTGAATCGAGAATTGATGAATATGGACAAATAGTCCAAGAAGAAGAAAAGTTAGAAAAAAAAGATGAAAATCCGATTTTTAGATTATTGAACTTACGCGAAATAGTTCTTATTCAAAGCATACACCCAAACTATGTAAAACAACCTGCCGACGCCTTATATTGGAGACCAGGGAGATTGGAACAAAATAAGAAAATTTTTGAGGAAATGAAAACGATAGCAAACCATTCTGGAATTAATGCATTGACTCATCCTGCTACAGGCGAAAACATAGTTTTTAAGGATTTATTTAATCTTCTTGAAAAATCAATTGCATATTCAGAAGATATTAATCGGCAATTAATAACAGAGCCATCCGAACAAGCTGAAGGAAATACTGATCAAAAAGCCGCTCTAAGAAAAAAATTACTGGAAAAATAATAATGCAAAAAGAACGCATTAAAAAATTCCAGAAACTTGTTTGGGATTTTTATCAAAAAAACAAACGTGAGTTTGCCTGGCGCAAAACCCGTGATCCTTACAAAATCCTGGTTTCCGAAATCATGCTCCAGCAAACCCAGGCCGACAGGGTGATCAGATTCTATGAAAAGTGGATTAACCGCTTCCCTAACTTCAAGGTCCTTGCAAGTGCCAAATTTAGCGAAATATACCCCTTCTGGCAGGGACTGGGTTACAACAGGCGCGCGCTTGCACTCAAGCGCGCGGCGGAAAAATCCGTCAAAGAATTTGACGGAAAACTACCGGCCGAAATTGAAAAACTGGAAGAATTTCCCGGCATTGGGCCATACACTGCCCGTGCCATCAGCATTTTTTCTTTTAATACACCTGTTGCTTGCATTGAAACGAATATTCGTCGGGTATTTATTCATCATTTTTTCGCTGAAAAAATATCGCGGAAAGATGCGGAAATTAACCCTTCGGCTCCGCTCAGGGCGAGCGCGGAAACGCGCGGAAAAAAGATAAACGACGAGCAGATTTTAGAAATTGCACAGCGGGCTTTGCCAGCTGGCAAAGCCCGTCAATGGCACTGGGCCTTAATGGACTACGGCGCTTATTTAAAGTCCACTGTGCCCAATCCCAACCGCCGCCATAAAAACTACAACGTCCAATCAAAATTCGAGGGCTCGTTACGCCAAATCCGCGGCACTGCGTTAAAGATACTTTCGGCCAAAAAAATGGACTGTGACGAGTTAGTTGAAAGATTAAAAAAAGCAACGTTGCAAACCAAGGAAAGAATCAAAAAAGTAATTTTAGCGCTAGAAAAAGAAGGGTTAATAAAGTCCCGTAAGAAAATTTATTCTTTAAAATAATAACCCCTCACTCTCCTGCACGCATCCGTCGTCATTGCGAGGAGCCACAGCAACGAAGCAATCTAGAGCAAAGCTATGCACATACCCTAGATTGCCACGCCTGCGGGCTCGCAATGACGAGAAGCGTGAGGGATTACTTAAAATAGGATTGACAAGTACATATCCGTTGTATACACTTATGGTATATTATAATTAACCACACATCATACTCTAATTTTAACGATCGTTAAAATTAGAGTATATCAAAACTATGAAAACTACGATGCATATAAAAGTTGATAAGGATATTAAAGAAAAATCTGCCAAAATAGCCCGTAACTTGGGATTATCTTTGAGTACTATTGTTAATGCCTCTTTGCGCAATTTCATTAAAACTGAAACTTTTAGCGTAAGCAATGCGGAACGAATGACTCCCTACATGGAAAGCTGGATTGCAGAAGTAGAAGAGGATATAAAACACAACAGAAATTTTAGTGGTCCCTTTCATTCTGTTGCTGAAATTAAAAAACACTTTGAAAAATGAAGATTCTATTCAACAAGAGGTTTGATAAAACATTTAAAAAGATGCCGCTAAAGCTGCGTATAAAATTCTATCAACAAATTGAATTATTTCAGGAAAATCCAACCAACCAACAGCTAAACAATCACGCACTCTCGGGGCAATACTTTGGTTATCGAAGTATTGATGTAAGCGGTGATGTAAGAGCCATTTTTAAGGAAACAGATATTAACACCGTCAGATTTATGGATATTGGCACCCATAGCCAACTATACGGATAAAACTTACGGCTAATTCGTGCGAATTAGCCCATGCGCGGTTAGCTCATTTAGCAGAGCGCATCGTTGACGTCGATGAGGTAATAGGTGCAATTCCTATACCGCGCACCAAAAAATATTTTTATAAAAAGATGGAACACAATCTTTCAGAACCAAAATCAGAATTAGAAACACCGGAAAATTTCTTTTCGATAGATGAATTGGAAAAATTTCGAGAAGAGTTTTTTGAGAAAAATGACGTTCATTCGCAAGAGAATTCAAGAAAAGTGCATTTGGATTTCATAAAAGACCTCATTGATAATCGAGAAAGGTTTCAATACATTTTTGAAACGGAAAAGGGTTCCATTTATTTCGTTTTGCATTCAGGGGAAACAATGAGAATTAAAAAACACAAACCCGGTATTTGGCCAGGCGATTATCAAATTCAAAATTTCACGAAAAGAATATTTTTTATTGATGCTTCAGAGGAAAATCGCTTAAAAGCAATGATATTGGAAGATAATAAAAAAGAAAACATCAACAAATTAGTCGGGAAAAAAATATTTTTAACAGAGCTGCGCGAAGGAGTTATCCCAATTGAAGTAGATGTAGTAGATTTATGGGAGGATGAAGAGCATGGAAGAAGGGCTATATTTGAATTTCGCGATAATAAGATCGTTTTTAAGGGTGATAAAATCGGAGGTAGTATTAATGAAAAAAGCATTGGGCTTGTACACTTTGGTCATCCCATTTTTAAGATTATAAAACAATAAGAAATATGTTAACCGGGTCGCAACAAATTAATATCCCATGAAAACAACGTTTAAAAACCCAAAATTGGACTGGTGCAAGGATGAATTAAAGACACTCTTAGAAAAACTAATCGAGAATAATTACCATACCACGGCGGAATTTGTGTTTGACCATATTGCCCACACCGGCGTGGACACTGACCTGCAGCCCGAATTAAAAAAAGAACCAGCGCTCGAAGAATTTTTAAAAAGCGAGTAAGCACTATGGATCTTCAAATACTATACGAAGATAGTGAAGCGATGGTAATATATAAGCCAGCGGGAGTGGTTTTTGAAGAAGGGGAAAATCCTTCGACAAACTTAAGTATAAACCAGGGGAAATTATTTTGACTCTAACTATTAGACCTGTTGCGTAATAAGATTAACAAGCGAAATGAAGCAATTTTGGCTAAAAAATCAGAAAAATAAGGAGGTTTGCCTAGAGGGCAAGCCGACGCATTTTTATGGTTTTTTAGACGAAATTGCAAATTACAGCGTAAATTCTTATTACGCAACAGGTCTATTAAATAATAATTAAATTATGAATCCGGAAAATCTAGAAACTAGAGACCGAAATGAGTCCGACTTGGGGGTTATAGTATTTGAAATAGAAAATTTATTGCCTACTCAAAAATTTGATAAAAAAATATTTCCCAGGAACGAAAAACCGATTGGAGAAATGATGAAGCTTTCAAATGGACTAAGAGAATCAATACTGCCAGAGGGTGGGCTAAACATATCTTCTGCTGATCAGATAGATGAAATAACTTTAGACCTTTATAATTTATGGAGGGATGCCCAGTTTTCATTGGGATTTCAAAAAATATTAGAAAACAAAAAAATAATTCCACGGGAATCTTTTTTTATCGGAGATATTGGTTCAGCTCATTGCATATCAGTGGGATTGGCCATGATGAATAACAATATACCTTGTAATTTTGTTTTTAAAAAAGATATAGGACCCAGAGTAAAAGATATGATGTTACTTATCGGTGACGAATTAAATAATAGAAATAAAATAACTGTTCCCGCAGGCGCCGCTACATTAACGGATTGCCATCGAAATGAACCCTATAAACCGAGGGAGAAAAAATATAGTATTCAACCCTCGGATTTCCCTGCGCCAGAAGAATTAAAAAATAAGGGTATTACACAGATTGTGCTTCTTAAAGAAGTAGAAACTGGAAGGGAATTTCATAACTTTGAATATCCATCAGACGATAATTCGGTATTGAATCCATATAAATTAAGTGGAATGGAAATTATTACTATAGGAATTGATGAGGTATGGCGATACAATTCCGTGCATGGCGGTGAAAAGGATCGCGAACTATTTGGAAGGGACATAAATTCACAGCGTTCTCTTAAAGAAGCATTAAAATCTATAATTACAGTAGGGGATCGCAAAAAATTATGTGATTTATTGTCTGGTAGAAATATTGAAAAAATTAATCCTTAGGCCTCGTCCGTAAATAACGTCCACCTTTTCATCCAATCTGCCCGCCATCTTGGCTCCAAAAAATGCTCGGCATAACTTTATTATGCCTCACATTTTTTTGAGCCAAGGCGACAGGCATCTTGGCGAAAATCCTGGACGTTATTTACGGACGAGGCCTTAGATATTGAAGATATATAAATGGAACTTCAAATACCATATGAAGACAATGATATGCTCGCCATAGAAAAGCCGGCGGGGGTGGTGGTTTTTAATGAAGCCGCCGCGCCCGCTGGCGCGGCGGCTAAAACAGTCATTGATATGCTTTTAGAAGCGCGTCCTAACCTAAAAAATGTAGGCGAAGCGCCGCGGTATGGGGTCGTGCATCGGCTCGATAAAGACACCTCCGGCATCCTTTTGGTGGCAAAAACGGCCGATGCCTTGATTTTTTTGCAAAAACAGTTTAAAAATAGAGAGGTAGAAAAGAAATACACCGCCTTGGTAGAGGGTATCATAAAAGAACCATGGGGTACCATTCATACCTTGATGGGTAGGGCTAAAGGGGATCCGCGAAAGCAAAAGGCCTACGCATTGGAATTACCAATATCCAATACCCAATTTCCAAAAAATGTGGCGGGAAAAAGAGAAGCCATTACCGATTATAACGTATTGAAAAAATTTACTGGTTATGCGTTACTGGAAGTTAAGATAAAAACTGGCCGAAAACACCAGATACGCTGCCATTTAGCGTATATTCATCATCCGGTAGCCGGAGACACATTGTATGGATTTAAAGATTCACCGGTGCCAAAGGGGTTAGCAAGACAATTTCTGCATGCATCATATTTAAAAATTACATTACCAAGCGGAGAAACTAAAGAATTTAAGTCGGAATTACCAGAAGAGTTGCAAACAATAATTAAGAATATGGAATCTGGTATCTTGTAGCTGGAATAGAATGCGGAATAAAGAATTCTGAATTCAACATTCGATTCAAGCTACCAGATACAAGATTCAAGATACAAGTTTTATGTCAATAAAATTACAAACATTTAATAAGGCACAAGAAAAACAAATGCCGGATATCCGCCCTGGCGATACGGTTCGCGTACACCAAAAAATAAAAGAAGGCGACAAGGAAAGAATCCAAATTTTTGAAGGCATCGTTATTGCCCGAAAACATGGCAAGGGAATTTCCAGCACCATTACTGTGCGAAAAGTGGTTGACCAAGTTGGCGTGGAACGGATTTTCCCAGTACACTCGCCATCGCTTGCCAAAATAGAAGTGACAAAATCCAGCAGCGTGCGCAGGTCAAAACTGTACTACCTCAGAACCGCCAAAGGCGCTAAAGGAAAATTAAAGAATAAAGAATTAGCCGCGGCTATTGCACCGGAAGAAAAACCGGTTATGGAAACACTTATGGAAGCTCCACAAGAATCAGCTCCAGAAACAAAATAAATAGCGGAGTCTGGTATACGCCGACACCTTGAGGTATAATAGAATAATATCTATGAAACCTTTAGGAAAAGTTAAAATTATATGGACGCCACAGTTTGCTTATGCGATAGGGTTATTGACTACTGATGGCAGTCTTTCAATTGACGGACGCCATATAAGTTTTACATCTAAAGACAAACAGCAGGTTGATAATTATAAGCTTTGCTTTGGTCTTGAAAATAAAATTGGAAAAAAGGCGAGAGGAGGAGAAACGGAAAAAAAATACTATGTATTACAGTTCGGAGATGTGAATTTTTACCGGTTTTTATTAGGCATTGGATTGACGCCAAACAAATCTAAAACACTTGGAAGTTTAAAGGTTCCCGAAAGATATTTCTTTGACTTTCTAAGAGGACATTTGGATGGGGACGGTTATTTTTATTCCTATTGGGATCCACGCTGGAAGTCGAGCTTCATGTTTTACATAGGTTTTATTTCTGCAAGTAAAAATCATATTGAATGGCTCAGGGATAATATTGCAAAAAAGTTGGGAATAAAGGGCCATATTACAGCGAGTATTAGTAGTTCAGTTTATCAGTTAAAGTACGCTAAAACTGAAACGCTAAAATTATTACCCAAATTATACTATAGCGAAAATGTCGTCTGTTTAGATAGGAAACGTAAAAAGATTGAAAAAGCTTTGTTGATTGTGAGATAAAAATAAAATGCGCGCGGGTGGAGAAATTGGTAAACTCGCCAGCTTGAGGTGTTGGTGCCGCAAGGCATGCAGGTTCGACTCCTGTCCCGCGCACCACGAATAGAACTTGGTACAATAAAGACACATGTTCTCCTATAAAATTTACGGACGATTAGCTCAATTGGCAGAGCGACTGATTTACACTCAGTAGGTTGCAGGTTCGAGTCCTGCATCGTCCACAAATGCAGGAATCGAACCCAAATCACCCCGTGTAGGAAAATATTAAAAACCGAGGGTTTTTAAAGTCGGGGGTCGGGGTGATTTGAAAAGGTTCTAGCGAAGCGGAGTCCTGCATCGTCCACCCTTTTATTGTTAAACCGCTATGTTATAATATAAGCATAATATAACTAACAGGTTTGATTATGAAACTTGAAGAAAAAAATTTAGCAATACATTTACGAAAACTAGGATGGTCAATGAATGAAATCAAAAGTAAAATAGGGGTTTCCAAAAGTAGTGTTAGTTTGTGGGTAAGAGATATACAGCTCACCGATAATCAAAAAATGAAACTGTCCCAAAAAGGACTAACAAAAGAGTCAATTGAAAAAAGGAGAACAACCAGACTTGGCAGAGAAAACGCACGAAGACAAATTATTGTTGATGGTGCTAAAAAAGAAATACCTGGTTTATCAGACCAAGAGTTAAAGCTTGTAGGAATAGCTTTATATTGGGGAGAGGGAGGAAAAGCTAATCGTGGGTCGGTCCAATTATCAAACGGAGACCCCCGGATTATACAGTTGATGATGAAGTTTTTCAAAAGAGTTTGCAAAGTACCTAAAGAAAAATTTAGAGGACACATCCATATACATCCCCACCTTAACGTAAAAAAATCAGAACATTACTGGTCGTCCATCTCCGGCATTCCGTTAAACCAATTTTATAAAACCTACTCTAAGCCAAATAAAAGTAGTCAAAGCAAAAAGAATTCATTGCCATTTGGAACATTTGATATTTACGTACACAACACTGAACTATTTTTGAAAATTAAAGGGTGGATCGAAGCTGTATATGATAATGTTATTTAGAAATCCGCCGTGGTAGCTCATTGGTAGAGCAGACGCCTGAAGAGCGCCTGGTAGGGAGTTCGATTCTCCCCCGCGGCACCCTTATTTTATAAGTGGATAGATTTATAAAAGAATTTTAGATAATGCGGGTATAGCACAATGGTAGTGCATTTGGTTGCCAATCAAAGTACAGGGGTTCGATTCCCCTTACCCGCTCAAAATTTTCCGAGAAAATTTTGAGCGAGGTTCGCCCTTTTTGGGCGACCCGCTCTCAATTAAAAAATTTGAGCACAAATTTTTGACCGAGAATTGTACTATAGACCTACTGCGTAAAGATTTTTCTACTGCGCCGCGCATATTTTGGCTGCGAAAAGCCAATCGCTCATCGACAGATTTAAGTTCAATATGCCTCTTCGCGCTTTGCTTTTCTCGCTACAAAATATG
>Ga0209542_10004356_pt1 | contig 29157 bp, 31 predicted proteins | sample RifCSPhighO2_01_FD_184028 | JGI IMG/M metagenome (GOLD analysis project Ga0209542, IMG submission 184028) | Soil microbial communities from Rifle, Colorado - Rifle CSP2_plank highO2_0.1 (SPAdes) (version 2) | ecosystem: Environmental > Terrestrial > Deep subsurface > Rock core/Sediment ... | reverse complement strand
GTATCAATGAGTCGCACTAGGTCCTCGCGGAACGACGGCGTACCAGCGGCGCACTGCGACATATACACTGCTTTGACCGCCGCGGGCGTGGGCACATGCATCGCCGGCGGGACGGTCGGCTTCGGACCAGTTTGTTCCGAAAGTGCCTGACCAGTGGATGTGGCTGTACGGGAAAAGACAACCGACTGGTCGGAGTAGACCGCGTTCCATCCAACGAACACCAAGAACGCGATAGAGACAAAGCTAGCTAAGAGCGCTACCTTCTGGCTCCGGCGGATGCTAGTGGACTTCATGACCTACGGCGTCCGCGTGCGTACGCGTGGCATTTTCTACAAAATCTGATTCCCGTATCACACGACTCATCTCGACGTGCTTGCCCCGCCGTCGCACAACGATACCGAGTGAAATCACGAATACACCGGCGATAAGGTACAGCGCGCTGTCCCAGCTGTTGGGTAATCCCAAAAACGGGAGCACCGCGACGAAGGCGCCAGAGAGCATAATGAGTGTATCGAGTGTCATGGCGGTCAGTATATAGCCACTCGTATCACGCGACCAGGGGATTACTTTCGAGCGGCAAAACGCTCGTGGTCGTTTTCTAGTATCACAACGAATTCACCGCGAGCGGCTTTGCGTTTTTCCAGATCTTTTGCAAGCTGGGCCGGCGTCCCCGTAAGAACCTCCTCATGAAGTTTGGTGAGCTCGCGCCCGATTGTCACGCGACACTTTGGTACTTCTTTCTCCAGCTCTGCAAGAAGTTTAAGAATACGATGCGGAGATTCATAGAGTACGACAGGAATTTTGCTCTTTGCAATGTTTTTTACAAAAGTTTGCCGCCCCTTTTTGTGCGGTGGAAACCCCAAAAACACGAACGCGGTCGCATCAATCCCTGCGATAGAAAGCGCCGCTGTCAGCGCTGAGGGCCCCGGTATCGCGTCAATCTTTGCATCCGGTACGTTTTCTCGGATAGAGGCCACGAGCCGAGCACCCGGATCAGATACTCCCGGCGTCCCGGCGTCCGAGACGAATACCACGTGCTCGCCAGCTTGCAAGCGGTCTTCTATCTCTTTTGCTTTCTTTCCCTCGGTCGCCGCATCCAACCGAAATACGGACTTACGAAGTCCGTAATGTGTGAGGAGTTTCGAGATCACGCGCGTGTCCTCGGCATATATCACCGTAGCCTCTTTCAAATTCCACAGCGCGCGGAACGTAAGGTCGCCCAAATTCCCTATTGGCGTTGCGACAATAGAAAGTTTTCCCACACCTTCTTCAACTGTCATGCTGAGACGCTATCATCGTCTTTACTCTCCTGCAATCTGCTCCGCAACCTTGTAGATGTCCCCTGCGCCCATCGTGATGATGAGGTGCCGATCGTCATAGCTGAGCAGTTTGTCGCGAATCAGGTCGAACGAATCGAGAGCTATCGTGTTGCCGCCGAAACGGCGCGATACTTCTGCGACCACCGCATTCGTTACGGCAGGATCATCGGCTTCGCGCGCGGCATAAATAGGAGCAACTATTGCCTCATCTGCTTTTGCAAGGGCGGCACCGAATTCGTTCATCAAACTTCGTGTACGCGAATAGAGATGCGGATGAAACGCGACGACGATTTTCTTATCGGGAAATTGCTCGCGAACTGCTTCGAGCGTTTTCTCGATCGCGGTCGGATGGTGCGCGTAGTCGTCGTACACGAGAGCTCCCCGCGGCGTCTCTCCCTTGTATTCAAACCGCCGCCATGAGCCCTTGAAATCAATGAGTGCCCTGTTCACCTGCGTCAAGGCGACGCCTTGACGCAGGTGAGTAAACGCTGCCAATGCTGCGGCCTTGGCGGCGCGCGCGTTCATCCTGTTGAACTCTCCAATTTGCTGGAGCGCCGGCACCGTCTGCGTCGTGTAATCAAGGATCGGCGCCTTCACGTTTCCGAGTATTGCGGCGATCGCAGGGTCGTACGGATTCGTCACGATGCAGCCCTCGGCAGGCACGTTCTCTGCCGCTTTGCGGAACGTCTCTTGTAATGCTGTAAGATCCGGAAAATAGTCGGTATGATCGAGCTCGATATTGGTGATAATGAGTATCTCGGGGGTGAGCTTCAGCACATGATCGCGGTATTCGCACGCCTCCACAACCAAGAGATCTTCGCGACCAGCAAGAAAATTCGAACCAAAATCTTTGACTATCGAGCCAATGATGGCGGTCGGCTCTTTATCACAGGCCTGCAGTATTTTCGCGAGCATGCCCGTGGTCGTGGTCTTGCCATGAGTTCCCGTTACCGCAATCGTCCGCATCCCTTTTGAGATTTCCCCGAGTGCTTCAAAATACGACATCTCGGGAACGCCGAGCTCTTTGGCCCGCTCTCGCTCGAGATTCGACGACGGTACCGCATCGCTATAAATCAGAAGCTCCGTATCATCTGGGATATTGCATGCACCATTCTCGATAATGACCGGTACGCCCTTTTGGCTCAACAAGGTGGTGGTCGGTGATTCTTCCCTGTCAGTACCTCCAACGCGTACCCCCCGGTGTTTCAAGAGCTGTGCCAACGCCGACATCCCGATACCACCGATACCTACCATGTAAATCCGTGTTGCGTCCATATGATTTACTCTAGCACTTCGATTGTATACTTCTGCCGAGGTAATAGCCGTTCTGCAATGGAGCGAAACACCTCGGAATCCTTACTGATGATGAATTTCGTCTCACCCTCTCCGACTTCCTGCGGCCAGAATTGTCGCTTCGCACGTTCGGCGACAGCATACGCCGGATCAAATATCACCGTTTTTTCGCCGATGACCTTGCGGAACGAGCCGATGACGAGCGGGTAGTGCGTACAGCCCAAAACCAACACATCGTTTTCGCCTATCGGGATATCGCGAAATGCATCTCGGATTATCTCTTCTACTTCTGTTTCCGACGCTCCCTGCTCTATCGCGCCGGCCAGCTTCTCGATCGCTACATTCTCCACGCTTTTGCCAATCATGCGGAATGCGTTCTGATAGATATCGGAGTGAATGGTCGCCGGCGTGGCACATACGATAATCCGTGCATTCGAACCCTTAAATGCACCGACCGTCGGGCCCACCATCTCGATGAGCTGTTGCGGGGCGATAGAAAGCGCGTCATAGAGCGATACGGCGAGCGACGCCGAAACGCTGTTGCACGCGCTCACGATGTTTGTGGCGCCACGGTCCTGAAGTAACTTCAATCCGTTGATAGTCAGCGCCGCGAGTTCTTCGCGCGTGCGCACACCGTACGGAGCATTTTTTGTATCACCGAAATAGACGATGTCCGAGGACGGCAGTTCTTCCCGTAGCGCATGCAGTACCGTGAGGCCCCCAACGCCTGAATCAAAAATCCCTATCATAGTGCACGAGCGAGGAGCATGAAATGATCGTTGCGGTCGTACTCGTTCTTGAACATACCAAACGAGGCAAATGCGGGAGAAAAGAGGATCGCATCTCCCTTTTCGGCAATTTCGAGTGCAGCTTTCACCGCATCATCGATGATATGATATATCATATCAGTGCCAAGCTCGTCTTTGATCCGGTCTGTTCCGGTCCCTGCGAGGAGGAGAACTGACTTGCATGTTTTTTTTATCTCGGCGACAAGTTCGGTCATGTTCAATCCTTTGTCGGAACCGCCCATGATGAGAATAATATTCTTCTTTCCTGTATCGAGCGCTTCAATCGCCGCGATCGTGGCTTCGGGGGTCGTCGCATTGTTGTCGTTGTAGATCTGAATGCCGTTGACCTCGCGCACAAACTGCAGGCGGCCTTCGACGCCTTCAAAGGTAGCAAGCCCTTCGCGGATCTTGTCCGCGGTCAGACCGAGGGCAAAGAGCGCCGCCGCAGCAAGCGCCGCATTTTCCCGATTGTGTTCGCCAAGGACCTCAAGTTTCCAATCATCCGGCAGGGGTCTAGGCACCACCGGATCGACGGGGGGGTGCATGTCGCGAATTCGCGGCGCTATCATTTTGCCAACTATAAGTGTGTCGCCGGGTTTTTGGTATAGAAACGCATTCGCTTTATCGGCAAAATACTCGTCCACCGTTTTATAGTAATTCTGGTGATCCGACATCAGATTCGTGAAGACCGCGATGTTCGGGCTGATCTGCAAGTCACCGAATCCCTGCAACTGCCACGAGTCGAGTTCGAGGACAACGACGTCGTCGGGCTTGATATAAGGAAGCATCGCGAGCGTAGAGATACCCCGCACATTCCCCCCGAGGTGCACACGCCATCCGCCCGTTTCCTCCAGTGTCGCATAGATCATGTGCGCTACGGTCGTTTTACCGCGAGTGCCTGTGACACCGATAAGCCTTACTCCGCTATCCATCGCGTATTTCGCAAAAAGTGCTGTGGACATCGTCACGGGCACACCCGCTGCGCGCGCGGACGCGATTTCGGGTGAATCAAGCCGTACGCCAGCTGATTTGATGACAAGATCGCACTTCTCGAAATCCTCTTTGTGGTGTCCTCCGAGACGAAACGTAATATGTGGGTACTTTTTCAATTTCGCAACGGATTCCGCGAGCTCCGCTTCCGATTTCTTATCTGTCACCAATACTTGCGCACCACATTGAACCAAGAATTCAACATCGCCGACGCCGCGTCCCAAAAGCCCGAGTCCGAGCACTGTGATTTTTTTGCCTTTGAAATAGTCCACATACGATTCCATACTATGTGACTAGTACGCTGTGTACTCTGTTTCGAGGAACTTTTTCAGTCGCCGCAAGCCTTCTTCGATCTTTTGTGCGTCCAGCGCGTAACTGAATCGAAGCCGGTCGGGCGCGCCGAACCAGGTACCATCGTAGGTGATCAACTGATAGTTGGCATACAGGTCGTGCATGGCACGCGTCGAGTTTTTTATTTTCGGCAATACGTAAAAAGCACCCTCGGGTTTCCACACGTCAAGCCCCAGATCGCGCAAACCCGTATACATGATGTCGCGCCGCTTTTCCCAAATCGGCACGTGGGATGCAACGTATGTCGCGCGTTCGCTCATGGCGGCGAGACCCATCGCTTGGCTTGCTATCGAAGTGTTCATTGAGGTGTGCGATTTCATTTCGACCACGTCTTCGACGAGTTTTCTATCAAGCGTATGGAAATATCCAAGACGCAATCCACACATGGCATAAGTCTTTGAAAAAGAATTGATCGCTATGACGCGTTTACCTTTGAGCGGATAATTCTCACGTACATAGATCAGGTCTTTATACACCTCATCAGAAAGTATGTAGATACCCAAGCTGTTGCAGAGATCTTCGACTTTTTTGAGCGTGTCAATGTCTTGTACAGTACCGGTCGGATTCGACGGTGAATTGATCATGACGGCTCGACAGTCCTGTATCGCTTTTTCGAACCGTTCGAAATCTATTTTGCCTTTGTCGAGGTCGTAGTAGACCGGGGTCATGCCAGCGAGCGTCACATTGTGCGGATATGAATAGTAGTACGGGCGCGGCAGTGCGACGCGCGCACCCGGCTCTGCGATCGCGCGTAACACCAGGTCGATCGCTTCCGATGCGCCGTTCGTAACGACTACTTCGTCAGGGGTGGCGCTTGGATATTCTTTTGCTATCGCTGCGCGCAGTGTTTCTTCACCTTGCACAAGACCGTATTTAAATCCACGAAAACTTTCGAGAATGCTGAACGCAGAAGGCGGTGGTGGCAGATCTGGCTGACCTGATCCAAATGAAATAAGATCGCCCGTTTCGGTGCCTTTGCCAATAAAAAACGACGGGCCAATTATCTGCTCTTGCATCGATTGATTCTATCACCGCATATTTGCGCCACAAAACGAGGCTTTTTTTGACTCCCCGAGCGGTTCATTCTGTCGTATGCTATCCCCATTGCGATTTCCGGTGAGAAGGATACACTCCTTTTTACGGTTGTCTGCCGAGTCGGAAACTCGGGTCCGTCGTTGGACGGAATTGGAAGTGGGGTTAGATTCCCCTACTGTGCCGCAACGGTAATCCTGCAAGGGTAGTCCGGTCATCTGATACCGATATTCCCGAGCAGGAAACCCTTTGTCGCATATGCGGCGCTGGCTTTCGAAAACTCTCTGCTTCGGGCAGAGTTTTTTGTTTTGTACATCACTTCAATCTATGGCAGACACAGAAACCTTCACAGAGGAGACCGAATCAGATACCGCGTACGAGCGTTTGGAATTTGAACCAGCACTCGAAGCATATGAGGTGCGAGCAGAATCGGATACGCCTGAAACAGTTGGGCGCATTGACTTGATCGACACGTCAGACATCGACGATCCTGCACTTCGTGACATATTGGAATACAAGGGCGGCATGCCTGAAGACTGGGAACTGACGCATGTCGGTAAAGATGAGTACATATTCACTGGTTCAGATATTGTGAATGCAAAAACTGGCGAATCCTGGACAGAACAAATTGGTACCACGGCCTCGCCCGAAGAAATGGCTATGCATCAAGAAATGTTCCACCAGTGGAGTGCAGGCGGCGAACAACTCTTCCGTCTTCCTGATTATGTGGAACAGACTCCCGATGGAGAACTATTATCTGTTACACATTTGATCTTGGGCCCAGACATGCGTGTGAGCTACGAGATCCGCACGACGCTCTTACGATCTGCGGAAGAAGAGGATCTACTGTTTGATACAGATCGATTCGATGCGGTTGCACTGACCCCATTCAAATTCGCCGAACAATCTACCCAGGAACACATGTTGGTGAGTGCCCCCGAGGATATGCTCTTGCACGTAGGTGCAGCGCAGGAATCGAGCGAAGATCGATCGACCGGTGAAGCATTTGTGCACAGTACAGCGGAACACACGAGTGCAATCGAAAGGCACGTGGAAGCTCCACCAAGCCACACTTTCTTCATCGACCGTAGTATTGAATCGCCTGTATCCGAGAACGTGTCGCTCAAAGAGTTTTTCGATACGGCGCCACTTGGACATCTGCCACTGACCCTAGACTCCGAAGCTCCACCCGATCGTGCAGAAGTGGCGCCGGCACAAGCGGCGGTCACTTTGATTCACGATTCCGAGCAGCGCATGGCGCCGATCACAGAATCCGCACCGGCCACCACAGCGCAGGAACACCGTAGATTCGACACGACAGAGCCAGCGGTACGAGCCACAGAGCGTACAACAATGCATGCTCCCGAATCGCTCCCAGTCGCCGAATTTGGCGGGGCCGAAACGGTGATACTTAGTGTCGGGAGCAAACCACTCGAACGCACAGAATCGTATAGTACCGAACTTGCTGGAGAAGAAGTGCGCACGATTCAGGAGCATGCCTCCGCCTTCGCGCATGGTGAAGTCCACATCGAACAGAACACGGCCGTGCTTTCGGATCATGCACAGGAAACACCGCGTCTCGAAACGACATCGTCAACGCGCATCGCACATGCTCCCGCACAAAGAGAGACTACACCCCTTGTGGCAGAACAAACTTTGTCTGCATACGAGAGACAGATCACAGAATTTGTAAGTAACACTGAGGAAGATCCTGGTGCGCGTCGCGTTGAAACTTCGGTAGAGACCGTCGAGGCCATACTTCGTGCATCAAAAATGCCTTTTTCACCGAGCGCTGTCGCGAACCGTGAATCAGTACGTGGCAACACCGCTCGGCGACATGGATCGGCGCGCATGAATGCCCGTACAGTGACGCGATCGGATAGACGCGTGAGCAGACAAGGTATCACCATGGTGCGCGTTGCATAACGAGTAATATATGAACGACCCAAGAAAAATCGAATACTACAACTTGCGCGAGGAGGCGCAGGGAGCCACGTTGCCGACCAGCATCGGGCGGCAGTACGAGACAGAGCGTTTGAGCAGGGCACTCGGTCGGCGCGTGAACAGCAATGCGCTTGTCGTAGCCCCCTATGGTATGGGTAAAACCACATTCGTGTATGAGTGGGTGCGTCGCGCATGTGCGATGCCTGCATACGAGCAGCATGCGCTCTTGCAATTGACCGTCGAACACTTGAGCGCGATCGATAGTGACTCAGCGCTTGAAGAGTGGTACGCCGAAGCGTTTTCCTCTATGCCTGCGTGCGTGCTCGTCATCGATGATTTCGGTCGAGAAGTGTATCGAAACGCGACGCTCATGCAGCGCGTCTACCGCCTGTACAAACAGCTGCTTGCAAATTCTCAAATACACGTGGTGCTGCTTCTCGAGCCGCACGAATTTTCCTGGCTCGAGCGCGAACACCCAGCATTCGTGCACCTGTTTGAAACTATACACTTGAAGGAACAAACCACGTTTGAATATTCTCGTATTCTCTCGAATGCGCTCCCACGGCTCAATGCACGGCATCGTGTCATCGTGCCAGATAGCGCGCTGCAGGAGATCGTCTCACTTGCGATGCAGTTTCCCTCGCTCGGTCAAATGCCGAAATCGGCAATACAACTCCTCGACGAATCGATTTCCCTCTCGGCCACAAAAAATCGCAAAGTACTTTCGCACGATACCATCGCGCGTGTTGTCGAATCCAAAACCGGCGTTCCCCGTGCACGCCTTTCGCACGACGAGCTGGAGAGCGTCAAGGGGTTGGAACATCGTCTGAACGAACGGATCGTTAATCAACACCATGCGATCGGGAAAATTGCCTCGATATTACGGCGAGCCAAGCTCGGGCTACGCAGCCCACACAAACCACTCGGATCTTTCCTGCTGCTTGGGCCTTCTGGAGTTGGCAAGACAGAAACTGCAAAAAGCGTTGCCGAGATCATGTTCGGCCGGCCCGAGAGTTTTCTCCGATTCGACATGTCGGAATTCCAACAGGAACACACGGTCCAGCGCTTGATTGGCGCGCCGGCAGGATATGTGGGGTACGAAGAAGGCGGCGCGCTCATCAACGCACTCAAACGCAATCCGTATTCGCTCATTTTGCTCGATGAAATCGAGAAAGCGCACCCAAAAGTATTCGATATCTTCCTCCAAGTACTCGACGAAGGCCGTCTGACATCCGGACAGAATGATACGGTCGATGCACGTAACGTGATCGTTATGGCCACATCGAACGCAGGTGTCGCCGAGATCCTGCAGGCGCACGAATCGGGAACACCTGTGCACGAAGAACGATTTATAAAAGAGCAGATACTTCCCATTCTCGCGAACACATTCCGCCTCGAATTCATCAACCGATTCGACAACCTTCTCGTCTTCAATCCTCTCGCCCCTGATCATTTGCTCGCTATTGCACAGCTCGAGCTCACCAAGATGCAAGATCGTGTCTCGAAACACCGCGTACGATTTGAAATGGATACAGACGAACTCAAGAAACATATACAACACCTCTCGGATCCTCGATTTGGCGCCCGCCCGGTGAAGCGGTTTATCGAAGAAACATGCGAGAGCTTGCTGGCCGAATCGCTCTTGAGTGCCTAAACAAGTATGAGCCCCCAGACACACAAGAGTGGCATACAAGAAACTGCGCTGACGTCCGAACGCATCGCAAATATCGTGAACGATCGCTACCGTATGCTCCAACATATAGAGCATGACATCGACGCTTCACTCTATGATGCGATCGTAAAGAAAATAGAGTACGAACACGCATACCTACTAGAAACATCTGAGGCGAGTATGCGCGAGCACAACGAAACGGCTCGTCTGAACAAAACGCTCAGCTCGCACTATTTTATTCAAAAGACATTCGATATTGATACGCTGTAATATGGGAAATGTATCTATCGGGCTCAATACCTATCACGGTCGCACACATTCGATTGAATACGCTGAGAGCGATCGCTTGCGGCACATGTACATGATCGGCAAAACAGGTGTCGGCAAATCAACTGTCTTTCAAAACATGTGTTTGCAAGATATTAACAACGGACACGGTGTGTGTTTTATCGATCCCCACGGAGAATCGATTGATTGGCTGCTTGCGCGGATTCCCCGGGACCGCCTGAAAGATGTGGTGCTATTTGATCCGAGCGATACAGCGTACCCCTTCGCGCTTAATCTGCTCGAGGCACGCGACGACTTCGAGAAGGATTTTCTCGTCAACGAAACGATTCAGATATTCTATAAATTATTCGATCCCAAAAAGACAGGGGTAATCGGGCCACAGTTCGAACACTGGCTTCGGAATGCCGCGCTCACGGTGATGGCAGGGCCCGAGGGAGGCAGCATATTGGAAATTCCCAAACTATTCGTCGACCGCGAATTTGAGATGAAAAAACGTCGGCACCTCACCGATCCGATCGTCATTGATTTCTGGACCAAGCAAATGGCCAAGACCTCCGCATTCCACAAAAGTGAAATGCTCAACTACTTTATGTCCAAATTCGGGCCGTTCCTCAACAACGCGCTCATGCGCAATATCATCGGACAGCGCGTCAACAGCTTCGATTTCGGATCGCTCATGAACAGCAAGAGTATCGTGCTCGCCAATCTTTCCAAGGGCAAGATCGGTGAGATGAATGCCCACATGCTCGGGCTCATTCTGATATCGCGATTGCAGGTGGCGGTTTTGAAGCGCGCGAACCAAGCGAGCTCTTCGCGTACGCCCTTCTACCTCTACGTCGATGAGTTTCAGAATTACGCTACTGATACCTTCGCGAGTCTGTTGTCGGAATCTCGTAAATACGGGCTCGGTATGCATCTGACGAATCAATTCCTCGCACAACTCCCGGAGAGCATACGGGAGAGCGTGCTGGGCAATGTCGGTACGCTCATGGCATTTGAGGTGGGGGCCGAGGACGCAAAAATCCTCTCGAAGGAGTTCTCGCCAATCTCTGAATTCGATTTCTTGGGCCTGCCCCGATACAATTTTTATATCAAGCTCATGATAGAAGGGAAAACGAGCGAAGCGTTTTCTGGCATGAGCCTGCCGCCAGAGAAGGTGCAAGCAGATCGTTCGTTGCCGGAGAAAGTCACCACGTTGAATCGGTTGGTGCACGGGTGGCCGCGCACGCTGGTCGAGGCGACCATTCAGCGACAGCTGAGCTAGGGCTATTTTTGTGTTTTAAACAGCGGCCGATACATATCATCTGCAGGCGAAACGAGTAGCTCCCGCTTGTTCGTCCGTACGGTAAATTCAACCGGCGCATTTTCGATAACACAGAGTGGCTGACGCTCGCTGCCCTCGCCCATCACCGCAATAGCGGCCGAGGCGAGCGCATCAGCCATATCTGTTTGCGTGTATTTCAACTTGCGTCCAAAAATATCTTTCTTGCCACGATAGTCTCGCAATCCCTTGAACCCTGCGTAACCAAGCGCCACCCCCACCACACCAGCCCGCAAGGGCATAATCCGGCTATCTGTAATAATCACCCCGAATTTCCTTATTGCAGTCTTTTGCAAAACACTAGCATAGAGTTTTTTAGCGGAAGCGAATGAATCTTTGGGCAAGAGCACTATCTTGCCGTTGGCATTCGATTCATCGATGCCGGCGTTCCACATATACATTCCATCTTTGAGCGTGAGTTTGCCATACTTTGTTTTCTTGACCCATGCGCTTTCTGCGCGAATTATCTTAGCCGCATTTTTCGGCAATGCGGTGCGACCCTCAGCGAGCGCGACAATTTTTGAGGTGACGACAAGCACTGAACCATTTTTCAGTTTCGGCACGTATTTTTTAATAAAGGCGACTAGGTCTTCGCCTTCTTTAAACACCCGTGTTTTTATCACCCGTATATTCATGCGATCTCTTTCTTCCGTATGTCGTCGGCATTCCAGATTTCGAGGTGTTCGGCAGGAGTGGGTTCGGCAAGATTGTCGACAATTATTTTGGCGACGTCGGCCGGATCCATCGAGGATTCGTAATCATCGTGTTTGTGTTCGCCGAAAAGCTCGGTCTTGATGCGGTACGGATACACGCCGACAATTTTGATGCCGGAGTCTTTTCCGCCGGAGGCGGATCCGCCTTTGGCGGACAATTCGTCGCGGACGGCCTGTGTAAACCCTTCCGCCGCGAATTTGCTTGCGCTGTATGCCGCGCCAAGTGCTTTGCCCTTCAGTGCTCGCACGGATATGATGTTGCAAATTATCCCATCATTTCGCTCGCGCATGTGTTTCACTGCTTCGAGCATCCCATATGCGGTACCGAAATAATTTACTTCGACAAGCTGATGCGCCTTATTGAAATCAATATTCTCGACCGGCATGTACGGCATCCATATACCGGCGTTGTTGAGCCAAAGGTCAATCTTCCCAAATTCCTCCATCGCTACGCGACCAAGCGCCTCCACCTGGTCGCGATCCGTCACGTTGCAATGCAAGGTGGGCATGTCGAGCTCAGTACCAATTTCCGCAAGCCCGGCATCATCAACATCCGATATCAGCACCTGTGCTCCGCGCGAGACGAGCTCGCGCGCCAGATCCGCGCCCAAGCCCTTGGCCCCGCCCGTTATTACGCACGACGCGTCTTTGAGGTTCATGTACGAGACAATAGCAAGTTTCGCCCCCTATCGCACGGGCGCGGATGGCCATTTCAGAATGTCACGCTTCAAGTGCTTGAGCGACGCGACGATGATAAAGCTGATGATGACGAGCAAAAACCACGAAGTGATCTTGTTGGTCGAGACCACATTCCACACGTGCACCTGATCTGGATACTGCCACGCGCCATAAAATGTGGAGATATTTTCTGCGATCCAGATAAAGAAAGCTGTGAGACAGAATGCGAGTGCAAGTGGCATCGAACGACGCTCGCGGGTGACGACGAATGTGACGCTCGTGCGGGCAAAGACCAAAAATACAGCAGGGATCAGGAGGATGCGCAGGTCGGGGATGAAGAAGTTCGTGAAAAAGTTGAGATATATGAGCGCGCAGAGAATCACACTCCAGAGGTACCGCGGCGGCTCGACCAATTCGAGTTTCAATATTCGCCACGCTTGCGCGATGTAACTGCCGACCGCCGCATACATAAATCCGCTAAAAAGCGGCACGGTGCCTATCATAAAGATGGCTTCCTCCGGATAGCTCCACGAGCCGACGGAGGGGTGGGTTTTAAATGCTTCGAGTACTAACCCAACGATGTGGAAAAGAAATATTACTTTTACTTCGTCCCACGTCTCTACCTTGGTGAAATACAAAAGCACTTGTAGGAGCACCGCCGCGATGAAAAGAAAGTCGTACCGTGCCAGGCCGAACAGTGGAATGTGGTTGGAAGCAAACAAAAGAATGAAAAACGACGCCGCAAAAATGCACGCCCGCGCTTCTTTTATACCGAATACGATGAATTCGTACACCCAATCTTGTATATTTCCAACCATAGTGGGCATGGGGAGACTCGAACTCCCAACCCTTACGGGACACGATTCTGAATCGTGCGCGTATACCAGTTCCGCCACATGCCCAAGAAATACATTGTATACAGCTCACATATAAAAACAAAGAAGGTCGGCGCCGCGCCGACCTTCTTGCGAGGACCCGCAGGTCACTTGGGCAGGAGTGCGCGTATTGCCTTGCGCACTCCCTTCTCGCTCGCATAGCAAACGAGGAGCCGTTGTCCTTCTTGAAGCCCAACGATGCCAGCTGTCTGCAAAACTAGCGCATTGATACGGATGTCCGGAGTACTGTCGCCGCGCGTCACATACCCGAACGATTTGTCTGCATCGTACCAGACCACCGTGACCTCAACCCACGGCAACCTCTTTGGTACGACGCGCCGATCCTCTGGCACAACAGCTGTGGAATCGTCCATCGAGATCACGGACGAAACCTTTGGTCCCTTGGGCGCTGTGACTGTGCGATAGACAACCGTTGCCCCGTCATACGCAGTTGCGTGCCCACAGCGTTCGAGGCATGACATATGTAGGAACGCATCCGCTCCGCCGCTTTCTGGGAGAACAAAGCCAAAGCCTTTGAGGGGGTCGAACCATTTAACCGTCCCCTTCTGCTCTTCACTCTCCTGGGATGATTGTTCAACAACACTTCCGTCTGGATTCGACATCACCACCTCCAATGTCCAGCCGCAGACTGCGACTAACAATCACCATATCCCACGGCCTTTTCGTGTCAATTCAGCCGGGGTTGTGTGACATGAGTATGATGCTACTATGCCGGCATGAAATTCGGAACGCCGCTGAAGCCTTCGGCTATAAAGCTCATGCTTTTGGGCAGTGGGGAATTGGGCAAGGAGGTGGCGATAGAAGCGATGCGGCTCGGTATCGAGGTCATCGCATGTGATAGGTACGAGGGTGCGCCGGCAATGCAGATGGCGCACCGGAGCTACGCATTTAACATGCGCGACGGCAGAATGATTCGCAAAGTAGTGCAAAAAGAAAAACCGGATTACATCGTGCCCGAAATAGAAGCGATTGCAACTGACGAGCTTGTAAAGCTCGAAAGGGAAGGTTGGCGCGTGATACCGACAGCGCGCGCCGTACAGCTGACCATGGATCGCCAAGGTATTCGTAAGCTCGCGGCCGAAAAATTAAAATTGCCGACGTCGCCGTACCGGTTTGCTTCATCGCTTGCAGAGTTACAGGCCGGTGCAGAAGCCGTCGGATTCCCCTGCTTTGTGAAGCCGACCATGTCGTCTTCCGGCCACGGCCAGAGCAAGGTGAAGCGGAGAGAGGGTCTCGTCAAAGCATGGAATTTTGCGATGAAGGCTGGCCGCGGAAAAACCGGCAAGGTCATCGTCGAGGGTGCGATCAATTTCGATTACGAAATCACAATGCTCACTGTGCGCCATGCCAAGGGCATTTCATTTTGCGCACCGGTCGGCCATATTCAGATTGACGGCGACTATCGCGAATCGTGGCAACCACACCCTATGAGCAAGACCGCCCTCAAGAAAGCGGAAACAATCGCTAAGAAAGTGGTAAGCGAACTTTGTGGCACAAAAGGCCGCGGCATATTCGGTGTGGAAATGTTTATAAAAGGCGAAAAAGTCTGGTTCTCCGAGCTTAGCCCGCGCCCGCACGACACCGGCATGGTGACGATGGTCTCGCAGACAATGAGTGAAATGGAGCTCCATGTGCGCGCTATTCTCGACCTCCCTATTCCCGAAATCCCCTGTCGCCCCGGCGCATCGGTAGCAATTCTTGCAAATATAAAAACAAATAATCCCGCCTACACAGGAGTGGAAAATGCGCTCAAGCAAAAGGGAACTTGGGTCCGCATTTTTGGCAAGCCTATGTCTCCCGGCCACCGCCGCATGGGTGTCGCTCTCGCCATCGGCAAAACCGTCGCCGACGCCCGCAAAAAAGCAATGACTGTAGCTAGAATGGTTCGGATTGTGGAAGGGTGGTAAGAGTTATTTTTTCAGAACCACATAGAACCCATTCCAAGGGGCCGCTATTTTATTCAAGGTGCGACTGGAAAACCCGACTCTTTTCGAGAGACTCTCTATAAATTCCTGCGAGTAGTTCACCGTTGCGCGTAACTCACCTCCCGGTTTCAAGACGGTAAACACTTCCGGCAGTGTATTTTCAGCATCATTCTCACTATACAGAGATGCAATCGATACAACTAAGTCGAACGACTCTGGTTCGAACTCTGAAGATAGGCGCGCCATATCGGCCACAACCAACGAGGTCTCAAAACCATCTTGATGTGCCGCGTCCCATCGTTTTGTGCTGTTATCAAGCGATATGACTTGTATTCCACGATGATGTGCCGAACGCGCAAACGAACCACTGCCTGCACCTATATCAAGCACCCGTTTCCCTTGTAACTCGTTCCAAGTGAGGCCAAGTATTTCTAGATATCGATTTTCCTCATTTTGACGTAACGGCGCCCCATTCTCAAGCATATTGTTCCACCGCCTCAACGGAGGCACCCAATTTGGAAAGCCGTTCGTGGAGATTCTCATAGCCGCGGCTGATGGGGTACACATTGCTAAGAGTGGATTCTCCTTCCGCAGCTAACATACCGATGAGGAGCATGGTCGCGGGTCGGAGAGCGGGCGGTGCCTGGATTTCGGCACCGTGTAGTTTCGTCGGACCTTTGATGAGCACACGGTGTGGGTCGAGGAGCGAAGCGTTCGCACCAAGTTTGTTAATCTCTAGATACCAGTGCGCGCGGCCGTCGTAGACCCAATCGTGGATGAGCGTTTCCCCAAGCGCTTGCGTCGCGATGGGAACGAAAAACGGTAAGTTGTCGATGTTGATGCCCGGGTACGGGCGCGGCGCAATTTTCTCGGGCGGTGAGTGAAGTTCGGAAGGCTTGATGGTGATGTCGCGTAAAACAGTGTGTCCATTTTCGGCGGCATATTTCTCGCTCCGGGTATATTGGAGCCCCATGCGCGAGAGCGTGAAGAGTTCGAGTTCGAGAAAATCCATCGGGCAGCGCTCGATCGTAAGCTCTGAGCCGGTCGTGGCTGCCAGCGATATGAAGAACATGCTTTCGATGGGGTCTTCGCTCGGGTGACCATGTATTTCCGCATTAATCTCTGAGAGGCCGTGCACGACGAGTGTGGACGTGCCCACGCCGTCAATTCGCACACCGCAGTGCCGCAGGAAAATGCATAGGTCTTGTACCATGTAATTGGCGCTTGCGAACTTTATCGTCGTCGTGCCTTTTATCTTGGCCGCCGCCATGAGCACGTTCTCGACGCCGGTGTCCGATGCCTCGTACATGATTATTTCCGCCGGCTTCATTTCTTTCGTCTCCACATGATATGTATGCGTGTCTTCACTGCCGGTAACAGAGATGCCGAGCTTGGCTAATGCATCGATGTGTGAGCCAAGCGTCCGCTTGCCTAAATCACAGCCGGCGGGAGCCGGTAGGTCGAACGAACCGAGCAAATGCGCAAGCGGGGGGATGAAAAGTGCGATGGCGCGCGTGCGAGCGGCCGCTTCGGTGTTGAGACGCGAGAGATCCATTTTTTCGGGCGGCATGATGCGCATATCGCCGTCGTCGGCCCATTCGATTTTGACCCCGATACTTTCCATCACTTCCATCAAGCGCTTTACCTCTTCGATGCGCGGCATCTTTTTCAGTATCGTCGTACCACGATTAAGGAGTGACGCGGCCAAAAGCGCCACCGCAGCATTTTTCGAAATATTGGTTTGCACTGTGCCGGACAGCGTTTTACCGCCTGTTACTCGGTAGTTCATCGGACAATTATACGGATTTATTCTTTGCGGTCACGGATAGCACCTCGCCGCCGCTCTTTTTGTTTTTCTAGCGGCTCTACTTTATTGGTTAGGCATGATCTGCTTTCATGTGTTCGAGAAAACGGTTGATTTTTTCATGAAGTTCCTGAGGCGTGAAGTCCACCTTGACCATCACCTCAGCCGCACCGGCCTCGAGGGCTCGCGCAACATCCGCTTTCTCTCCCAAATTGGTCAGCACGAGCACCGGTATGCTCGAAAGCGACGGGTCCTTTTTAAGACGCGCCAGCACCTGGAAGCCGTCCATATCCGGCATGATCAAGTCAAGTAGGATCACATCGGGCCGCCCCCGCTCGATCTGCTGGAACAACTGCACGCCATCCCGTACTGCGATGACATCGTATTCGCTGCGCAATTCGCGCGATACGATTGACGCAAGAAAGGTGTCGTCTTCCGCCAAGAGTATCCGAGCCATACGCACATGGTAGCAAGATCGTTCTTAATCGCCAGCAGGTCATGTGGGCGAGACTGGTAGCATGCTTTCCTTGAGCGGAAGCGTGATCGTAAAGGTGCTTCCCCTATTCTCCTCGGTGTGCACAGACACAGTGCCGTTGTGGCGCTCCACGATACTTTTGACCAAATACAGGCCGAGTCCTGAACCATCCGTAACCACCCGCACTGCATTTCCCGAGCGAAAAAAACGGTTGAATAGAAGGTGGACGTCGTTGCGCGGCACGCCAATGCCCGTATCTTCGACCGCGATCTCGAGTACATTCCCGACCGATACGCGGACAACAACCGATCCGCGCTGCGTGTATTTAATCGCATTATCTACGAGGTTGCGTACGGCTAGATCGAACTTCTTGCGATCCACCACCGCATTCGGCACATCTTCGGGAGCTTCGAATTCAAGCCGAAGATTCTTTTGTTCTGCTTGCGCACGGAGATCGTCGAGCACGCGCGCAATGATCGGTCGCACATCTTCTTGATTAAATACGAATTCCTTCTGCAATTCATCGGTTTCAGATTCTTCGAGCAAATCCGTTATGAGATGGATCATAAAGGCGACACGGTCGCGCGCCATACCAAGTGCCTCGCGCTGCTGTTCGTCGAGCGCATCTGTCTTGGATGCCACAAGATCCACGCTCCACTTAATCGCCGTAAGTGGCGTGCGCATTTGGTGCGATGCGGTCGTAACGAAGTTGGATTTGAGGCGCTCGACCGCTTTTTCACGTGTGATGTCGTGTACCACGCGCATAGAGCCGAGCGTGGTCGTCTCCTGCATGCGAAACGGAATCTGTGTGATGCGAACGTCAATTCGCTCTCCGTCCATCACGATGGCAGATTCCTTTGGCTCGTTCTTAGCGATCAAAATAGTCGAAAGATGTTTGAGCGCAGAGGAAGACGGAGTTTCTCTTTGCTCGATGGTAAAGTTCTGGCCGATAATCTCTGGCCGCGTCAATCCGACCATATGCTCGATGCGTGGATTGCATTCGATAATCTCGCCCGAGGCCGCGTACACGATAATTCCATCTTCGAGACTATCAACCATCGCGCGAGTTCGTGCCTTCTCAGCTACAAGCGACCCGAGTGTCCGTGCGTTCTCGAACGAGACGCCGATGAATTGCGAGAGTAGATTGAGAATGCTGATCTCATCCACAGAGAATTCGTGGATATCCTGATAAAAGATTGCGAGCACCCCGAGCGAATGACCTTTTGTAGTGAGCGGGAACGCGCCGAGCGCCATGAATCCGTCGAGGGCAAGAGCGGTGGCCAACGGGCGCCGTATGCGCTCATCGGTCATCGCGCGCGAGGTGAGCACCTCCTTCGAACTTGCAAAACATCGCCCGATGAACGCATCGTCAATACGGATGGGATATGCGAGGAGGTGCGCGCGAAGCACAGATGGTAACCCGGCCTCGACGGTTAAGTCCATTTCTCCATCGCTGCGCGGCTGGAAAATGGCGAGAGAGTCGGAGCGGAACGAGTCTTGCAGGTACTCCAGCAATGCTTTCAGGGATGATTCAAGTGATGTGCCGATGTTCACGTCCAGCAATTCAGTAATCCGCTGCAGGTTGAACAGTTTCGCGAGCTGCTTCTCCAGATTCTCGCGGTCTGCGCTTATCACGTCGTAATTGCGGATATTTTCTATCGTGACCGCAAGCTGATTCGCGAGCACTTGCAGGAAAAGCCGCTGCTCCTCGGTGAATGCGCGCGGGGTACGGTAGTACAGGCACAGCGCGCCGACGATGTTCGATTCGACGAACATTGGGGCGCACATAATCGAATGAACGCCCTCTTCCACGAGCATTTCGCGCCAACGCGCTTGTTCGAGCATATGCGGATCGTCGCGACTCTCCATCGTCTTTGCGCTGCGTTCGACCATTGCTTTGCCCACGATGCCGCGCCCCAGTTTTACTCGATCGCTCTGATTGAAAAAGCGTACGTACTGCGCGCTCAGGCCGCTTTGCGCGTCGATCTGGAGGAATTCGGTGCCCGGTTCAATAGACCACACGGCAATCGCATCCGCCTTGAGCGTCGGTCGCAGCCGCTCCATAAGGAGGTCAACGGTGTTCGCGAGATCGCGGGAGGCAAAGTTGATGGCGCCGGATACTTTGTCTAGCCGCACTAGCCATTCCTGCGGCGTAAGCGTCGGTGTCGGTTCCCCAGGTGTCTCATGTGCAGTGCGCATATAGTGGTATTGTTGTGAATAAGTGTAACGTACGAGTATGCAGCGGCAAGAAGAGGCAGTGCTTGGATTCATCTCGGGACTCTCGGGAGTATACGGTTGGATGGCTGAAGACCAACTGGATGGCACCAAGATGGCTGTGGACGAGATAAACGCCGCCGGTGGGATTGCGGGCCATGCAGTGCGGATCGTGACGCGGGACGACGAGAGCAAGCCTGACTTGGCGGAAACACGTACCGCCGAGCTCATTCATGATGAGCACGCGGATTTCATCATTGGAAGCCTTGCTGCCAATACACATCTGCACATAAACGCCGAGACGCAGAAAGCAGGCAAGATATTCATGAGTATCGGGCAGTCAAATGAGATTACAGCCGCACCCAATGTCGGCAAATACACGTTCCACGAAGCGTTTACTCCGCACATGGCCTCACAGACCATCGGAAGATGGATTCATGAGCATCTCGGCAAACGCTGGTACCTCATCTGCGCAGACTACGAGTGGGGCCGCTCGCTCGTCGAATCATACAAAGGTCTCGCGGCACGTCTTGGTGCTGATATCGCGGGCGTGTCGATGGTGCCGTTTCCCGCGAAATCTCCCGAGGATTTTGCGGCTCACTTCGAAGAAATTCTCGCTACTGCCCCCGAGGTCCTCATCGTCAACAATTACGGCGCAGACCAGCTCAAATTCATTCAAGCCGCAAATGCGGCCGGGCTCAAGCGGAAAATGAGCATTATTTTCACCATATCGGAGATCAACATCATAGAGCGAGTCGACCCTGATGAAGCCGTGAGCATGTACTGGGGTGCGAATTTTTACTGGAAACTTGCGGACAAGCAGCCGAATGCGAAACGCTTCGTCGACCAATTCAGAACCCGCTACAAGCGCGTACCGTCGGGGTATGCCGCCTACGGCTACAGCGGCGCGCTTGAATTACTGGGGGCTGCTCAGCGCCTCGGCACTTTTCCCATCGACTCCGACGCCATCGCCGCGGCACTCGAGAGCCGCACGTATGCGCACTACAAAGAGGGGCAATGGTGGCGTCCCTGCGATCATCAGTCTTTCCAGGACTACTACGTGCTTAAACTGAAGGGCGCCGAGGAGCGCCGAGACGCGGACGACAACTCCGAAATAGTCGGCGTGAGCTCATGGGATATGCGCGTCGAACATACGTGTGAAGAGCTCGGGCACCATGAGTATCTATGGGGACACGCGACGCCGCCCCCTCTCGGGGGCGGCGCAAAGGAAACCGGAAAGTAAGTGCTCTACGTCTTTATTTCCTTGTCGAAGACCGTACCACGATGCTCAAGCGGTACGTGCTCGAAATTGTAGATCATGTCGCGCACCGACGCGACGAGCCAGCCGACTCCGATACCGGCCATAAGCATGACACTCACGTAAACCGCCTGCATCGTATTCGACGCTTCTCCCCCGAACCCGCCGAAGACGAACGCAAAATATGAAGCGTATGCGAAGAAATATGCGGGCGCGAGCTCGAACCAATCCGTAAGCTCGAGAAGAATAATGGCGACCGCGATAAAGAATACGGTGACCGGAAGGCCTAGTGTCGGCCCCACGATGCCGGTGACGAACGAGACGAGCGCGAGCGTGAGCCAAGCAGCGAAGACACCGCCGACAAGGCCGAGCACGTACTTATGGATACGCGACGCTTTCGCGCCGGCCATGAAATACAGCGCCCAGCTGATGAACACGATCCACACGGCTCCCGCCCACGGGTACGATGCGCCGAGCGCCGAGGATGCGTACACCACCAGAGCCGCGACCACTCCGACGAACAGGGCGACCGGCAAATAATTACCAAAAGTAGGTTGCATGATTATGCGTCAATAAAGATTGCTAGTAAGTACCTCTAAGAGTAGCATCGCCAGCTTTTGTGCCACACTTTATCCACATATGGTGAAGGCCCCGCGGACGGGACCTTCTTGCCGCTCTACTGAGCGGATTTTTGGATTGCCGCGGACTCTGCAACCGCAACGGACGGCTTGGGGCCGACGTTGGCCCCGACCAGCGCCCACACAGCGAAGTAGGCGGCCGCGAACCCCGCCACAAGCCTCGCGGACGGTATCTGCCCGTGCACGTAGAGTGTGTACACTGCAGGTACCGTTATTTGTACTAGCGCGAGCACCAAAAGATTGACGCCGACGCGCTCGGGCGCGGAATACATGAGCATGAGCCCGACACCTACGAGGACGCCCGCGCCGAAGAGCCCCGCCGGAATCAGCATCTCCCAGCGAACACTCACGCTCCCCATGCCATACTGCTGGCTCCAGAGGAACGCGAACGCACCCGTGACCAGGAGCGTGCTTGCACTAAACGCAAGCGGCATGAAGTGAGCGCCGAGCCCGGTTTGCCGCATGAAGAATGGCCACGTGCCGGAGCAAAGTCCCGCCAATGCTGCAAAAAGGGTTGCCATCTGCATGGCCGCCTCCTTAGGTTAGTTGACCGATCCTCAGCCTACACCGTAGCCTTGGTAATAGCAAAAAAACACCGTGCCCGAAAGCACTTTGCCGCCTGTTACTCGGTAGTTCATCGGACAATTATACGGTTTTTAAGCCGTCTGACGAATGCACATCACTCGCTTGCGTTTTCTCGTGGCGGGAGGATGATGAACATAGAGCACCCACCAGGATGCTCATTTTTTGTAGACGGGAGGAATCATGCGACATCGACGTTGGCGGACGAAGTGGGCCGCTCGATTTGAAGGCCGCCCGGCGAAGCTCGACTGGTTCATGACGCTAGGTTCCGGCATGTTGCCGAGGATTCGTGCCATGAACGGATACATTTGGTGAATCCGTGATGGCGGACGGAGATCGGGCCCCGTTGGCCCGATCTTTCTTTTGAGTACAAGGGAGGAAGGGTCAAAAGAAAGCACGCGCGGACATCCGAAGTCTGACTTCGGATACGGCAAGGCCGCAGAGCGCGGCAAGGCGAGGCCTTGCCGCGACTAGAAGGTGTTGTCGCAGGAAGCGGAGCGGGTGAAGCCGGCATTCTGGGCTTCGCGCTCGGAGCAGAACCACGACTCACCTTTGCGCGGATCGACTTTGATGCGGGAGTAATTGGGGCAGCCTTCGAGGAAGTAGTTCTTGCCGTAGCCTTTTTCGGAAATATTTCCCTTGATGGCGCATTTTGGTGAGGGGGCAGGAGCGGCTTCTTCGCGGAGGTCGTTCTCGTCTTCGTATTCGCACGCGCCCCAGAGCCCGCGCTTTGCTTCCTTGGCCTTGCGCTCGGCTGTCGCGAACAGATCGCGGTACTGCGTGTCGGGTGAGATTGCTTCGGCGAATGCGGCGCCCGCATGTACCTGCGCAGTATTGAGCATTAGGTTGTCTGCTTGTGGATCATCGTCGTGGCGGATGACATAGCGCAGCAGGCGACCGAAACGGTCTTTTGCGGTGAACTCTTTCACGAGCGTGACGGTCGCGCCTTCTGCCAAATCCTCGAGCGTTTTTTTCGATTCGGCGAAATAACACTCGCCGCGTTCGGGCGCATTGATGCCCAAGAGGCGGACGATGACCTTGTCTTCGAGCTCGATGGTGTCGCCGTCTATGACGCGAACGACGGTATGCGGTTGCGCGTCGAATGCAGCGTCGGCCTGCGCCGTCTTTATGACCGTGTATCCACCGTATGAGCCGCCGGATGCGGCGACGAGTGCGAGGACGCCGAGGATGGCCTTGTGCGAGTATTTTGTGCGCATTCCAGAATTGTAACGCAGGAATGGGGTGAATAGGAGTAAGAGGAAGACAAGGGGTTGTCGAAGTCAGACTTCGGATACGGCAAGGCGAAGCCTTGCCGTACGCTGTTGGTGCGCGCTGAAGGGATCGAACCTTCGACCTTTCCCTTATCAGAGGAATGCTCTACCACTGAGCTAAGCGCGCAATATAAAACATGTACAAAGAACAATCTACGTCACCTTATTACCAATGGTACGGCATCGTCCACCGGAGCTAAGCGCGCGGGTCTACAGTTTTCTGTGTATGGGCGATAGTAGCAAAAATGCAGCTACCATGCTAGCTTTTTAGTAGGTCTGGAATAGAGTGTCCCGACCTGCAACATCATGGGATCATGAGGGAGGCAGCATGTGCGGTCCGCATACCCGCTCGCGCGGACGAACCAATAAGTCTTCGAACGGTGCTGACCCCAAAAAGGGGCGGTACCGGAAAGGCGACGGCAATAATCGGAGCAGGAAGCGCCAGCGCGGCGTTTATCCGATTCTTCGCGGTACCAAAGCGTCGCAAACCAATCTTGTAGGTCCACGTTAGGTTCCTTTAACCCTGGGCCGGGAGGAGAGCATGGCCAAAATTGATGCACACCAAAAGAACGATAAGAAACGAAATGGTGGCAACTTCAAACCGCAAGGCAAGAAAGGCGCCAAAAAGAACAAGGTCACGACCGGCGGTCACGTGAACAAGTACTCCCAATTCAGCCAGGCGGCCGGAGCAATGGCCGCGCTCGAAATGAGAAAAGAAGCTGAAAGAAAGCACGCAGCGCGCGAAACCTATGAGCAGCGCATGGGATCGGAACGACGCTGGTGAACACACTTGCGAAAGCCGGGCCACGCAATTCTGCGTGCGCCCGGCGATTCATTTGTATATAAATTATTCGGCGGTCGGACAACATTGGTCCGACCGCCTTCGCGGATCATCGAGAGTGGTCTGCGAGCTGCAGCTTGCGCTGCCGCCGCCGCCGTGCGATTTCGTCATCACGCTGCTGGTCACATACGTCGCCGGACGGACCCTCGAGCGTGAACCGTGAACCGCCCTCTACGAATGGGAACATTTGTTTGCTCCCCTTGTCGACGAGGTGTTGTCGCGACTGCGGCTTCGGCTCGTTCGTGCCCAGATGCTTCAGCATTCGGGGTGCCATGGCGTTCCTCCTGCCAAGTTTGTGCTTCCGCTCGCTGGCGGATTTACTTGACCAGGTGAATCATATATTGCCCAATATTGCAAGTGGTTTTTCACAACACAAAAAGCCAGCTTTCTAGCCGCGGCGGGCGGCCTCGATAGCGGCGACATCGATTTTTCCCATTGTCATCATTGCGTCGAACGCGCGTTTGGCCTCTTCGCCTCCTGCCGCTAGTGCACCGGTCAGCACACGCGGCGTGATCTGCCACGAAACTCCCCACTTGTCTTTGCACCAGCCACACTCACTTTCCTTACCGCCATTCCCGACAATCGCGTTCCAGTAGCGATCCGTTTCTTCTTGAGTATCCGTCGCGATCTGAAAAGAGAAGGCTTCACTCTGCTTGAAGAATGTGCCACCATTTAAACCGACGCAGGGAATCCCGCAGACGGTGAACAGCACCGTCAGCACATCGCCTGCCTTGCCACTTGGAAAATCAGAGGGCGCATGAAAAACGGCGCCTACTTTGCTATCCGGAAAAGTAGTAGCGTAAAATTCTGCTGCAGCCTGTGCATCTTTTTCGTACCAGAGGCAAATCGTGTTCTTTGGTTGTGTGTTCATGTGCCTAGTATATCAAATCGCCCTCTCCGCCGACCGTAGGATCGAAAATTTGCATTTTTAGTGATTCTGAACGATAGTTTCGATCCGGCACAGAAGCCGTGCTATTTCACAGGTGGCAAATGACGGCAACGAACAGCAACTCAGAGCCTACCAGAGCTTCTCTATATACGTGGCTTGCGGAGCACTGCGAATTCTGGAAGCAGCGAGCCGAATCGGAAATCTGCTCAATGGCCCACATGACCATGGGCGGTGGTCGGGTCGCACTGGAATTCGCGGAGCTCGTCCGCAAGTACGTGAGCGATGTCCCAGACATGGATCTGGTCACGGCAGGTTATGTCATGCACGCGATCGAAGACACCGCCGAGTACTCCTATCGACTGGCGGGACAGCCGAGCCTGCACGATGAGAAGAAAATGACTGCCATCGTAATCGCGCATGGAATTCCGCTTGCCTTATCCCTTGCTGCCATCTACGGCCGCGCGGAGAAGCTGATTCCAACAGCGCCGCCATCCCAATAAGCGTTCCGGCGACAGTTCGTCGCAGAAAACGGCGCGGCAGGTACCGCGCCGTTTTTTTGATTAAAAAATATCAATGATAACCAATCGACATGCACAGCCGAAACGCCCCTTTAGGGGGCGCTGGCAGGGTACGTCTTTCTATCGCCGTTGATCAGGTCATTTCTTTAGAGGTGACTGCCTCGGAAAAGGAGTTCTCGGGCTCTATATACTCGATCGCATATTTATTTACCCAGGCACGAAGATTACTCCTCGCCAAAAACAGAGCCGTGTGCTTCTAACACAAGGGAATGCCTAGAGATGTGCGCCGTAGCGACATCAACCCACGTAACATTGTAGCACAGGATGTTAGCTACATATGCAAAAGCCGCAACGTTTCCGTGGCGGCTTTTGCTATACATCTACACTCTTTTGTTTCGTCCAGCTACAAAGTCTCCAGAAACCATTGAACTTGTCTATTGGAAAGCTGTTGTCGAAGTTCTTCTGTCTGTGGCGAATGTTCCGAGCCAGGTAATATTTCAAATTCCCTACGGGCTGCATTTCTTCCTGCATCGTAGTACGCCTGAACCATCTTGCGTGGGATGTGCGTATCATTTTCACATGCGATAACCAAAAGACTGCCCCCGAATTTTCCCATCGCCCGAACGGCAGGATCGTTTTCGGGATGGATTTGCTCATTGAAAACTTTTATTTCGGTCTCATCTATTTTATCCATAGTCCACGTGCGCATTTCAGGCGTATAGGCAGCTGGTGCACGCATAACAATACTTTTCACGTCCCGCGCTTCAGATGTTACGGCAGCCAGCATCGCACCCATGCTCCCGCCCATCAACCCTATACGGCGTGGGTCGATACCTTTTTGTTTTACAAAGAAATCATAGGCGGCTATGCCGTCGGTTTCCAAATCTGCCGCCGTAAGTTTTTCAAAGACTCCACCGCTCTTGCCATGGCCACGGATATCTAATGTCATGGCCGCAATGCGCTGCTCAGCAAGTGCTTGCGCCATCGGCACGTAATTTTTCCTGCTACTGGTGAGTCCATGTAAATAAATAACTCCCGGAAACGGTTGTTCACCTTGTGTGGGTATATGCAAAGTTCCCATGATCTGTTCGCCCATGTGGAGAAATTCGATTTCTTGCATATTGGGATAGTATCATCGCATCGCAAAAAGCGCCGTGCCCACTAAATGGGTCGGCGTTTTTTGGATGCATTTTGCAAATCAACACAAACAACTTTTCATACACACTCTTTTGTTCCGTCCAAACTACCGGTCTTTGCCGATATGTCAGGCATCATTTGGGGTTGAATGCCATTACCCTTGAGCACTCGATCGAGATGCTCAAATCGACTATCAGCTTTCCCCGTCCGAAGACGGGTTCAGCGTCCAATTTTGGAATGAATCCACGACCAGCTTCCGCTAGCCGTGCCTTGTTCATGTTTATCCTGTGTTTCCACATGGCATGGACTATACCTTCATCCGCATTACGCGGAGCCAACGTCTTATAGCAGTGTCTCTCCAGCTTAAGCTGGCACGTCTGCTATCTTCGTCCCGCTTGCGCAGGACTCCAGTCTCTACGGGTTCTAAGAGAATCGCATACTTATCCGAGTTTGTATCGCATCGAAGGAAGTATATGAGGCGTTATGATATCGCGGAATTTCTCCCTTGATTTTCTCTGCCAGATTCCTATTCGATACGATCCGTTATTCTTTTCGATTATGGGGTGAATACCATGAATCTTCTCAAATAATCCCGACAATACGATATGTTCATCGTATGTGAATGATTGAGTATTCAAGTGGTATCCCTTCCATTTTCCTTCATTACGAACCACGTTGCCATCATCCATGAACCATACCGCGAGTGCGAGTGGATCGGTCATAATCGAGTCTACACATGACGGCAAAACTTTCTTGCCTTCCGGATAGAACTCAGACATCAGTGCCGTAAGCGCTGAGTGGCTGATGGTCCGCAGTCGTAATGATTGTGTTGGCGCATACAAACGCGGCTGTTTCCTAACGAACGGCTGCAATTTCGTGTATACCCATTCAATGTACTCTCGTTGCTTAACAGAGTGCATTTTTGAGAAGACGAAGTTCTTGCTCGTTCCTGGCCACGATGTATGCAGACACGCATCGCCGAGTAGCGATCCTTTGACGATCGATATCTGCTCGGCAGTGAACGGTACGAGCTTTAATGCTCGAATTTCAGATGAGTATGTGATTCTCTTAGATTCCCTCGGTATTACCGTAGCCATACACATAATTGTACTATGTGTAAAACTTTAGGCTTCACCGATTTTAGTTGGATTTTTCTGTGGAATTGCTTCCACAGGTCGCTATGCCTCTTCGGCAGGACGACTTACTCTTTGTCATTGAGTTTGCCTTGGACCATCGCAAGGATGAGCTTCGGGCACTCCCAACTTCCCTGAGTTGACGGGCGGTGAGTACAAGGCTTGAGAACGTATTCACCGTGGTGTGGCTGACCCACGATTACTAGCGATTCCAGCTTCATGGGGTCGAGTTGCAGACCCCAATCCGAACTGAGGCCGCTTTTAAGGATTTGCTCCGTGTTACCACATTGCGCCCCTTTGTAACGGCCATTGTAGCGCGTGTGCAGCCCCAGACATCAGAGGGACATGCTGACTTGGCGTCATCCTCACCTTCCTCCCCCGTGAGGGGGCAGTCTCGCCTGACAAATATAACAGGCAACGAGGGTTGCGTTCGTTACCCCACTGAAGGGAACGATTCAAACCACGAACTGACGACAGCCATGCATCACCTGTCCTACACCCTCGAAGGCTTCCTAGCTTTCGCTAGGCGTGCAGTAGGATTTCTAGCCCTGGTAAGGTTCTTCGCTTAGCGACGAATTAAGCCACACGCTCCACCGCTTGTGCAAGCCCCCGTCTATTCCTTTGAGTTTTAACCTTGCGGTCGTACTACCCAGGCGGACAACTTAACGCGTTAGCTTCGCCTCACAGAGGGTCGATACTCCGTAAAGCCAGTTGTCATCGTTTAGGGCGTGGACTACCGGGGTATCTAATCCCGTTCGCTACCCACGCTTTCGTGCTTGAGTGTCAGAAACGCGCCAGTCCGCTGCCTTCGCTTTCGGTGTTCCCCTAGATATCAACGGATTTCACCCCTACACCTAGAGTTCCACGGACCTCTCACGCTCTCTAGTCATACCGTTTCGCCCGCACTTCCAGGGTTGAGCCCTGGTTTTTAACGAACGACTAATATGACCACCTACGCACCCTTTACGCCCAGTAATTCCGGGTAATGCTCGGGGCCTCTGTATTACCGCTCCTGCTGGCACAGAGTTAGGAGCCCCTTATTCATGAGGTAACGTCAATAACTTCCTCCCTCATAAAAGATGTTTACGCGCCGAAGCGCTTCATCCACCACGCGGTATCGCTCGATCAGGCTTTCGCCCATTGTCGAATATTCTCGGCTGCGGCCCCCCGTAGGGGTATGAGCCGTG
>Ga0209542_10004355_pt1 | contig 29160 bp, 26 predicted proteins | sample RifCSPhighO2_01_FD_184028 | JGI IMG/M metagenome (GOLD analysis project Ga0209542, IMG submission 184028) | Soil microbial communities from Rifle, Colorado - Rifle CSP2_plank highO2_0.1 (SPAdes) (version 2) | ecosystem: Environmental > Terrestrial > Deep subsurface > Rock core/Sediment ... | reverse complement strand
CCGCCGCAAGGGCGGGGACAGCATTATGTTTTACACATACGTACTTGAAAGCTAGAAAAATGGAAGACACTACATAGGCTCGACCGATGATCTAAAAAGAAGGGCGGATGAACACAATGACGGAACAGGTGGGACCTATACGAGTAAGAACCGCCCTTTTCGCCTCATTTACTATGAAGCGTATATCTCGTATGATTTAGCACGTAAAGCCGAGAGGTTTTATAAGACCGGAAAGGGACGCGAGATTCTGAAAGAGAAACTTGATTTTGTGTAACTCCTGCACAGTGCTGGGGAGTCGTCTAATGGTAGGACACCAGGTTTTGGTCCTGGGTATTGGGGTTCGAGTCCCTACTCCCCAGCACTGTGTGGGATCGCATATAGTAGTCGCCTCCTCGGCGACCCGCCGCAAGGGCTGGGACACCAGGTTCTCGCCGCGGCGGAGTAAATTGGTCCTGGGTATTGGGGTTCGAGTCCCTACTCCCCAGCAGCAGTCAGCGCAGTATCGAGGCAGACCGGAGAGCGTCAAAGCTCGAAGGTTGTCGATCCGCTGAATGTCACTATTCCGTCATTGCATATCTGCTGAGTGCAGTATCCAGAACGAAAAGTCACCGATTATCGGTGGCTTTTCGTTTCTACTCCAAACTGATTTTCTTATTCCGTAGTACGATTTTGCTTTGTAGTGCCGCTAGCAGTTCGCGCTTTTCCTCTACCGTTCCTTCTTTCAGTATGTGTGTCGCGTACTGTCTCGGCTCAAACTCGTTGTCCTCTGTCTTTGCGGCATTCACGCCTAGGAACGCACGTTGAAACTTACGCATTCGCGCGTACTCGTCATCGAACTTCTTTTTGATGATGCTCTCATCCATCCGCAACTCGCCGATACGTTCAATGAGCTGCGCGATAAGCGCTTCTTCTCGGAGGTAACCACATTTGCACTTCAGATTTCTAGATCGGTTGCAGCCATAGTATATGTAATGCGCCATGCCGCCCTTGGCGAGTTTCTTCCACTTCTCATCTGCTACTATTCCAGAGCCGCACAAGCCGCACGTCATCAACCTAGAGAACGCGAACTGCTTGTCCTCATGTTTGATATCTGACCGTTTCAACTGCGCCTTTGTTTTTTCGAAGAGTTCCCTTGTAATAAGTGGCTGATGTTTTCCGGTATACCAGTTGCCACTTCCGGCAGGGTACTCAAAGACACCATAGAAGAATGGCGTTTGCAGCAATCGATATATGTTACTCAAGGTGAGCGGCTTATTGCTCGTCGCGCTTCTGAAGTTCATGTCGAACCTTAGCCAGTGATAAACCTTTCTGCCAGACCACTGTTCATTCGCCACTTTCTCAAACATTTGCTTCATGACAGGCGCTCTCTCGGGATCAACAATTACCTGACCCTTCCGATCAAGTCTCTTTTCGTTCAGATATCCAGTTGGTGCAGGCGCAGGCCACAACCCCATTTCGCAGCGCATCCGCAACCCACGCTTCACGTTCACGCTCTTGTTATCGTTCTCAAGTTTTGCCTGGCTACAAAGAATCATGAGAAGGAATTTCTCATTTGGCGAATTGTGAAAGTGCTGTCCGTACGTGCGTATCTCAAGCAGGAGCTTCTGATCCATAAGGTCCACGAGCGACCCAAGGTCGCCAGCGTTCCTGCTCAATCTGTCCGGTGCCCATGTAAGTATGCCCGTGTATCTGCCACTCCGCAGATCTGTTAGCAATTCATTGAATACCGGACGCTGTCCGGAATCTTTTGCGGAATGTGATTCGCGTCGAATGTCTACGATTTCCAGTCCATCGTGTTCCGCGATCTGTAGCATCTCTTTTATCTGAGAATCGATGGAAAGCGCCTGCTTCTCGTCTTGCTCGGTGCTCTTACGTGCGTAGAGGCAGTATTTGACCTTTGGCGCATCCTGAACGACCTGCCCCCTAATATCGCCCGGAAATGCCCTTGTGGTTGTTGTTTCCATATACCCCAAGGGATGACGTAGCCCCTGCTGTGAGTCCAGACCTGTTCCAATGCCCCTAGTCGGTAGGAAAACGTCTCGAAAATGGCTATTTACTTCGACCATTTTTCACTGTAAACTTATGGTAAGTCAGTATTTATGGCGGACCGCAAGAGCAAAAAGGACGAAATCATCACGCTCAAAGAGGCGTGCGAGATATTGCACTGCCACCCGAATACACTCCGTAAATGGGACAACGAGGGGTATCTGAAAGCAATCCGCTTTGGCACCCGCCGCGACCGGCGGTATCACAAGAGTGAGGTGTTAAAGATTTTGAATAATCGCTGATATGGCAATTATAGATAACAGAACCAAGACAATGCGTGACGCGCTCGTAAATGCGCTCACGAGTGCCGATCGGGTAGATATAGAAGTGGCGTTTTTCTACTTTTCCGGCTGGCAGCTCCTTGCAGAACAGTTGCGTGATAAGAAAGTGCGGATTCTTGTAGGCAAATATGTAGACCCAAAGGCGATCCCCGATTTACTCGCCGAGATAAAGACAAAGGGACAAGATGTCGACCTAGAGCCGTATCGGCCGAGACAATCAACGCAGTCCTATACGGCAAAGAAAGACGCGTACTTGGATAGCTTTTTGCGCCTCGGTAACGAATCATCTCTGTTTGACGATAGCGATAACCAAGACGCCCTCAAAATCCTCGAAGACAAAGTTGCCGATGGGTCGCTTGAGATAAAAATGACACCACGCACGGAGCACGGGAAGATGTACATCATCCACAACAAAAAGGAATTCAGCCATAACGGTGATTTTCCCGGCACTGTGTTCATGGGTTCAAGTAACTTCACGTTCCAAGGTCTTCTCAACCAAGGCGAGCTTAACGACCGCTACAGCGACAAAGATAAGTACGAGGCATATGTGAAGAAATTTGAGGAGTTATGGGCGGATAGCGAAAATATTGACGTAGCTACTGCTACCAACAAGGAAGAAATACTTCAGCAGTTCAAAAAAGAGCTCTGGATCCACTCGACGCCGAATCCGTATGCGGTGTACGTGCGAGTTTTGCACGAGCTGTTTGGCAAGGAAGAAGTTGAGACGATCAAAACACCGGGTCAAATCTCCAATAAACGGTACTCGGACTTAGTGTATCAAATTGACGCAGTTCGTTCGGTCCTTGACCGGCTGCAAAAATACGACGGCGTGATTCTTGCCGATGTTGTGGGTTTGGGAAAAAGCATCATTGCCGGAGCGGCGGCGCATAACACCGGACTTCCGGTCGTCATCATCGCGCCCCCACACTTGAAAGAGCAGTGGGAGGATTATCAGGAAGAATTCAAATTATCTGGTGCTCGCGTTTTCACGTCCGGTAAGATTTCAGATGTGTATGAGCGCTATCGGAATAACAACCAGCCGGTCCTATTTATCATCGATGAGGCACACCGTTATCGCAACGAAGATACGGATGATTACCGAATGCTCCATCAAGCGTGTAGTAGTCATCCGGGGAATAAAGTCGTTCTTCTCACCGCGACGCCATTCAACAATGACCCGAAGGATGTTTTCGCACTCATCAAGCTGTTCCAGGTCCCGGGACAATCCACCATCCGATCGGTAGACAACCTCAGCTTACGCTTTCGTGAGCTCGTAGAGCGGTACCGGAAACTCAATCGAGACAGGCGTGCCGGTATAGTAAATCAACCGTACATAGACAGAGAGGCGGATGAGATATCGCTTGAACTCAGGCGATTGATTGAAAACGTGGTCATCCGCCGGTCCCGCTTGGATTTACGGACTATCACCAGATACAAAGAAGACCTCCAAAAGCAGAGCATCGACTTTGCGGAAGTAGAAGGCCCGGCACTGCTCAAGTACGAGCTTGGTAGCTTACTCGACCTCTACCTCAATACGCTCCTCACGATTACTTCTCCAGAATCGGAGGGCGGGTTCATCGGGGCACGATACAAACCAGCTATATACATCAAGGACAAGGCCGAATTTCTTAAAAAGTACGGGGAAGACCTCGATGAAACTGACCTTAAAACCGCCCAGACCAACCTTGCCCAGTTTATGAAGCGCCTGCTCGTCATGCGTTTCGAGAGTTCAAAGGACGCATTCCGCTCAACCCTTGACAATATGATCGCGTCTACGCAAATGATTGAGGACTGGTGGCATAAGCTCGGCAAAGTGCCGATTATGAAAAAGGGCAATATCCCGGACCCGGAAGAGATCCTCGGAACCACGGACGACGACATAAAAGCGGAGATTGATGCCCAGACATTTGAAGAGGAGTTCAAGAAGCTCAAAGAGACGAAAGGACTTCTTGCTGTTGATGTCTCGCTCATAGACCCTAAGTTCGTAGAAGATATCGCGCAAGACCGGCGTCTTTTGGATGACATTCGAGAGAAATGGTTTGGCGAGAATGCTGAACCGAATAAAAGCGTCGATCCAAAGCTGGATACAGTGAAGCGGCAAATTGATGAATTGCTTGCGGACAACCCTGCACGCAAAATCGTGGTTTTCTCCACCTACGCCGATACTATCAACTACCTGCACCGTGAGCTCGTACAGCGTGGCATGGCTCGTGTGCTCAAATACACCGCTGCGGATGCCAGTGGACAGATGAAGAAAACCATCCGCCGGAACTTTGATGCCGGAATACCGGAAGGAGATCAAGAAAATAATTACGACGTACTGCTTGCGACGGACGCGCTCTCCGAAGGGTACAACCTGCACCGTGCGGGAGTCATCATCAACTACGATATCCCTTACAACCCAACCCGCGTCATTCAAAGGATTGGCCGCATCAATCGCATCAACAAGAAAGTATTCGACAAGCTCTACGTCTACAACTGTTTTCCGACTGATGTCGGAGAGGACGAGGTGAGAATAAAACAGATTTCCACGCTCAAAATGCGCCTCATAAACTCTGTTGTGGGGAGCGATACCAGAACGCTCACCGCCGATGAGGAACTCCAGAGCTTCTTTAAAGATGAATACCAGAAAGCAGAACAAGAAAACGAAACGCGCTCATGGGATGCAGAACATCGTGAGGCATACGACCAGGCGAAAAAGGACACTGCTCTTTTTGAAGAAGCGCTCAAAATAAAGCCGCGAAGCCGGGTGATTCGTGAAGGGCAACAAAAAGCTGCGATTGTCGCCTTCGGCAAGAAAGGTGTGCATGCGGTGTTTGCAGTCAAAGAAGAGGGAGATCCTGCAATAGTCGCTGCAGAGATTGCCCTTAATTATTTCAAAGCGGGACGCGACGATAAGGGCAAAGAAGCAGATAAGCAGTATGACGAGGTCTTTAAGCTCGTGAGAAACACGCTTTTCGAGAAGCACTCGCTCCCGCCGGTTCGAGGCAGGAGGGCTGACGCGCTTAAGGTAGTGAAGGTGATTGAGGACGGTCTGCCTAAAGCAAAAGATTACTGCCGCGACCTCGCGCGGGTCATTAAGAACTATGACGGTATCAACGAAGGCGACCTCAAAGATATTGCCCAGCTCTCAGTGAAGGACTTAGAGAGTGCCTATAAAACGCTTCAGGAGATTGTGCCGCGACACCACATCGCCGCAATTTCGGATCGTGTCGCCCGCCTTGAGGGCGAATACGAAACAATCGTGCTGAGCGAAGATATACGGACATGAACCTACAAAATACGTACAACCGGGATGATTTTCTCACGTTTACAAAGGGATTCATTCCCGGTTTTGCTGTGGACGTACGGCCTGCCACCGCGACCGGATTGCAGGTGACTGATGGTGTTGCGTACCTAGGCGAGAGTCGCGATCTCGACCTCTCCGTGTTTGAGCTCACGCACGCGTCCACAAGAGACGCCCGCGTGAAGCTTGCCACGGATGGATTTAGGGTGATGAGAGCGAATTCGGTCTTTCGCGCACTTGTCATTTACCGCTCCGAAAAGAGCGACGACTGGCGTTTGTCTTTGATGACCGCGACACTCTCACCGAACGAGAAAGGGAAAGTCACGCAAACATTTTCAAATCCGCGCCGCTTTTCGTTTTTCCTCGGTCCCAACGCGAAAGTCAATACACCGCACCAATTGTTGATAAAGCGGGACGTGGTAAAAGATTTTGAGGATTTGCAGAAACGCTTCTCGTTGGAGGTTGTTAACAAGGAGTTCTACAAAGGCATTTCAGAAAGCTTCACTAAATTAGTCGGCGGTACGCTCGGCGCGGGCAAGAACAAGAAAACGTACGATCCAGTGCTCCAATTGCCATCTAATCATTCAAAAAATCAAGCAAGTATGGAGTTCGGCGTTCGGCTTATCGGCAGGATTATCTTCTGCTGGTTTTTGCGCGAGAAGAAGGGGCAAAACGATATTCCGTTGATGCCGAGACAATTGCTCTCTTCCGAGGCGGTGACACGACATTCCGGCTACTACCACAGTGTTCTGGAACCGATTTTCTTTGAGATACTCAACAAAGAGCGCCGTGCACGAGAAGAAAAATGGACATCTGAACCGTTTTCTCACGTCCCGTATCTGAACGGAGGTCTCTTCAGCCCGCAGTATGAAGATCATTACGACCTCGATCGTGGAACATTCGTCTCACGTCACATCAACACGCTCGTTGTTCCGGACGCGTGGTTAGAAGAATTTTTTAATCTCTTGGAATCGTATAACTTCACGATTGACGAGAACACCACCTTTGATGAAGAGCTTTCCATTGATCCGGAAATGCTCGGCAGGATTTTTGAGAACCTTCTCGCCGAGATTAATCCCGAGACCGGAGAATCGGCGCGCAAAAGTACCGGCAGCTTCTACACGCCGCGCACCATTGTTGATTATATGGTCGACGAAAGCTTGCTCCTGTTCCTCAAGCAGAAAGCCGGTATCAAGGAAGACAAACTCCGCGCGCTTATAAGCTATGACCTCACTGACGACGAGCAGTACACCTTTAGCGATGCCGAGAAGCAGAAAATCGTTGACGCTCTGGAAGAACTGAAGCTACTTGACCCGGCCTGTGGTTCTGGAGCGTTCCCAATCGGCGCTCTCCAGAAAATTGTATTTATATTGCAACAAATAGATAAGGATGGGCAGTTATGGTTCAGAAAGCAGATTAAGAACACGTCGACTGAAATGCGCAGAGTAATTGAGCGAGAGTTTGCGCATAAGAATTTCGATTATATCCGGAAGCTCGGTGTTATTCGAGAGAATATTTACGGAGTCGATATTCAGCCGATAGCAACGGAAATTGCTCGCCTCAGGTGTTTTCTAACGCTAATCGTTGATGAGCGCATTGATGACACGGTGGCGAATAGGGGTATAGAGCCGCTACCGAATCTCGATTTTAAGTTTGTAACGGCCAATAGTTTGATTACCTTGCCAAAGGAGAGGCAAACAAACTTGTTTAAAGACAGGGAGGGCATAGAACAATTAAAAAACCTAAGGAATCAATTTTTTAATGCGACGAATTCTGAACGCTATCAGTCAAAGGATGAATTTAAAGAGATACAGAAAAGAATGCTTTTACGAATGATAGATATGAAAAGTGGAGATGATGCTACGCAAATGTTGTCTGCGTGGGATCCATTTAGTAATAAAACGGTTGCGTGGTTCGATCCCGAATGGATGTTTGGTATAGAAGGTGGTTTTGACGTTATTATCGCTAATCCGCCCTACCTTAAAGAAAGGGACAATAAGAAGGTTTTTGAAGCTGTTAATAATTCCGAGTTCGGCAAGAAGTATCATCAGGGCAAAATGGATTTCTGGTTCTACTTTCTGCACAAGGCTATCGATCTCGCTAAAGATCGTGGAGCAATTTCATATATAACTTCGAGATATTGGCTCAATAGCCAAGGAGCTAGGAAACTAATTAAGCGTGTATCGTCCGAGCTTTCTTTTGTTAGTTTTGTGGACATAGGAAAATTGAAAGTCTTCGACGCTGTCGCGGGGCATCATATGGTTGCCGTTTATGAAAAGACAAAGGCAAATAAACAGTTTACTTACAAAAGACTTCAAAACGATCTTTCGGACATCGGTAGTAGCCGAGACACAGAAAATGTCATCGTTAAAGAACTTTCTAATACATTAATTTACGCGGAACACGATGAGATTATTCTTGAATCCAGTCATCGGGACATAAAAAATGTTATCTCGCTCGGTGAAGTGACTGACATCTCACAGGGGGTAGTTCAGAATCCGGATAAGGTTTCTGCCAAAGCGTCGCTCAAGTTTAACTTGAAAGCCGGCACGGGCGTATTTGTACTATCGCAAGAAGAATACGACAAACTCTCTCTTTCCGACGCGGAAAAGACGTTTGCTAAGAAATTCCATGACGAGAGAGATTTACGGAAATATTATCTCGATAAATCTAACTTCAGGATATTGCTATACCTAACGCGAGAAAATTGTCCTGATATAGATAAATATCCAAATCTTAAAAAACACCTAGAAGCTTACAGGCCGATCATGGAGCAAAGGCGAGAGACACGGAAAGGGACTGTTAAATGGTTCCAATTACACTGGCCACGTGAAGCGAGATATTTTGAATCACCTAAGATCGTTATGCCTGCGATGTTTCAAGACGTGCCAGCGGCCTATATAGCCGATGAAGCTTATCTGGGGCTTTCCAGTAACATAATTATTGAAAAGAGTAAGGAGTACAACTTGATGTATCTTCTGGCTATCTTGAATTCGAAATTCTCCACAAACTGGTTCAAGGAGAACGGGAAAAGAAGAGGTGCCGGATTGGATATTGGTGTCACAAAATTAAGGCAATTTCCTATTAAGATTGCGAATCTGGATGAGCAATGGCCTTTAGTTGAGCTTGCGGAGAAAATCTTGAAGATCACAAAAGCCGATGACTACCTTTCGGACCGCAGAAAACAGAGCGAGGTTCGGGATATCGAGCAGGAAATAGACTGGCTGGTATATAAGCTTTACGATCTAACCAAAAAAGAAATTGAAGTGATAGAAAATAGTTAAGTACCATGTCTCTCTACGAACAAATTTACCCTCCCGTTGAAACTGTTCTTGATATGGAGCCCGAAGAACTTGCCCCTCTTGTTTTGAAGTATTTGAGTGAATCTGGGCGGCAGAAGTTGAACATGCACAATTTCACTGTTGGTACGGATCCTGATTTTGTGAAATGGGTTGGCGATGACCATTGGCGCAGGCAGGAGGTGCTTCAGAGGTTAATCGTTGCTTGGAGGTGGCTTGAACAAGAGCTTTTTATTGCACCCCAACCGGGAAATATCGATTGGGCATTTATAACGCCACGGGGACTGGCCGTGCTCGAATCACAGGACTTCGAAACATACCAAAAAGGTCACTTACTCCCTTCTGAGGGATTAGATCCAATTCTGGTGAGAAAGGTTAAACAGGCATTTATTAGAGGAGATTATGATACTGCCATTTTTCAGGCATTCAAGGAGATAGAGGTGAGGGTGAGAAAGAAAGCGGGCTTAAGCGATAGCGACATTGGGGTGTCTCTCATGCGAACCGCATTCAATCCAAAAGATGGCGTATTAACTGAGAAGAGCGTGAGTGCCGGAGAACAAGTTGCTCGCATGGAACTATTCGCTGGTGCAATCGGGACCTACAAAAATCCTTCAAGCCATAGAGAGGTGAATCTTACCGACCCAAAAGAGGCTGCCGATATAATCCATCTCGCAAACCAACTTTTACGTATAGTTGAATCGTTATGACAGGAATATTTTTTGCACATCCACATACGCTTTTAGATCAAGCGGACAGTGTCAGGAAAAAAGTTGGTGATGAGAAGTTTTTTACAAGCCCGGACGAAGAGGTAAAGAAGGCTCGTGAAGGATTTTGGGGATATTTTTTCACTCTAGCCTTAAAGAAATATTATATGGGTAGAGATTGGTGGTTGGCTCAATACGATCAAGCCGCCAGAGCGTATCCGGACTTTGATTTTGTATCATTTGCAGAAAACCCTGATGACTTGAAGATGGAGCCCGTAGAGTTGACGGGCATTTATCCTCTTTTTAAATCTTTTGATGAAGCTCTAAAGGTCATAAAAAAGAAACAGAAGAAATATGGAGACAAGCCGGTAAAGTTCAGTTTGTTAGTCTTTGTAAACCACGAAAGAAGCGAAGAATGGATTAACTTGCTTAGAAAGAATGTGAGGAGCGAGCACCCATTCTTGAGTATATGGACAATACACTTAAGATTTAAGCAGGGTGGAAAGGAAGTTGGTAAGGCGGTTGCTCAAAGGATTGTGCCCTTGCCGGGCGTGAGAGTTGAAGCTAACACCGATGATCCTGAAATACATAAACGGCAACCTCTTCCAAGTTATATGGAAGAACATCAAGAAGGCGGACACACTTACATCACATTCAAAGCCGAGTTTATTGAAAAGACGCGCAAGCGTAATGGGTTAAATATATGGACGAAGAAACAAAACGGCTGATGGAAGAACATGACGTGGATGAGGATGTTGCCGAGAAAGCGCAGGAATTGATTGATGAAGGTTTGGGCGAAGACGAGGCGGTTGAGCTCGCGGAGGAACTCTGATACTGTACTAATACATGCAACGGAGGAACTTTAGATAGCCGCCCGTAAACAGCCGCACGTCTTGCGGTTGTTTTGGGTGGCTTTTCTATTTTGCCTTTGTAGCTCAACGGTAGAGCGCTCCTCCGAAAAGGGAGAGAAGAAGGTTCGACACCTTCCAAGGGCACACGCCCTCGTAGCTCAATGGACAGAGCAAGACGCTTCTATCGTCGAGGTTGGGAGTTCGAATCTTCCCGAGGGCACAGTACTCATGGCTTTCTTCGCAAGAGCCTGAAGTGGATGAAGATGTCGCGATCATTTCTTCACGACAGTGATGTTCCCGAGAAACATATCCTTGCCGCCTTCCATGCGTACGTTCCGCTCAGGGAATTCGTACGAACCTTCGATTCCGGGATGGATGCGAAGAACATATTGACCATCAGGGAGCGGAGGCATTTCGACTCGTCCAGTTTGCTGGCTGGAATTTTGGCCCACCATTTTGCCTTGTGTGTCTACGACTGCGATGGTCACGCCCGACATGGGTTTTCCGAGAGAGTCAAGTAACACGGCAGCAAAGGTGCCCCACTTCTGAATCGTAAACGTGTGCGGTATGACCTGAATATATTTTATGCTCTCATCGGTCTTGAATTCAATAGGTACCTCGAGAGGAGAGTAATTGTCTTTGGTGATGTGAGCGGTATAGCTTCCATCTGGGACATTTCTCTCACTCTTTGGTACATAGGACATTTCTACTCTACCGTTATCGTCAGCGTACAAGAAATTATACCAACTTCCGGAGGGAAACTGCCTGCCTTCGTTGTCAACGAACCAGACCCTTGCTCGTGACACCGCTTTGCCAAATTGATCGAATACTAAGATGGAGTCGGCTTTCGATTTTACAATGACCGCAGCTGCTGTCTTCTTGACCGGGGGCTCTGCTGATGCCTTTACGGGTGCGCCGACGGGCAAAGCAAACACGTCATGGATTTTCTGCAAGGTAACCGCATCTGCGGCTCCGGTTGCGGCAAGCTGATATTTTTTTTGGAAGCGCATAACCGCTTTGGACGTAAGCTCGCCGTAAATACCGGATACGATACCCTCCGGATAGATTGCCGGGTCTTTGGACAACCGCGCTTGCAGATCCGAAATCGCGCCGCTGCTTAATCCTCCGTTCTTGTTTTGAGCGCTCGTCGCAGATACCGCCTGCCCCATATCAAACGTCGGCAATGATACGTCTACTTGTTCAAAGAAAAGCACTATAAAGCCGAGCACGATACACACATATCCGACACTTTGGATGATTCTCTTGGCGCCGAGTGGCTGTAACTCCTCGGTCATACATCGTGTGATTTCCTGCTGGCAAATTTCTCGAGCACTCCCATAACAGCAGCAAGAGTCGCGGGAGAGATACTCACTTTGAATTCCTCTATCTTTTTAGGAACCTCGCCGGGCTGAATCTGAACAAGTTCAAACGCCTGCTCGTCGGAAATAGGCATGGTCTGTCTCAATTGCTGAATGACTTTCTGTGCTTCGGTTGCTTTCACTATCGTGCCGGACGGCATGAGCGTGCGAATGTTTAGACGGTTCAACATTATGCCGAGTTGAGGCATGGGTATGCCTTCGCCCGTCCTGAGTTTCCTCGTGAGCTCTGCGCGCACATCGCTTGAAAGGTCGGGGGCAAGTCCTGCAAGCATGGTCATAAGTATGGGCGTTGTCTCGCTGCCTGTTTTCATTGCCTCTACCCAGCCTGTCGGTCCTCCCTCGGCAGCTGCTGCCCAGTTGCGCAGAGCCTCTTGCGTGCTGTCAGCCAATATTTTTTGTATGCCCTGCTCGCCGCCGTGATCTAAATATTCTATTGCGTGTGTAGGGAGCGGCGACCACGTGGTGCTTGCCGAGATTGCAACCCGGCCAAGATCCGGCGTCACTACGGAGATGGTCGGCAAGTCCTGATTCTTCTTCGACATGTCGATGAGAATCGAGCCGAACAAAAACGGGTAGAAAGGAAAGAGCCGAAGCCCTTCCGTTTTTATCTTTCGCAGCCGCTTGCCCAAAAGAGTGACAACGGCGATGTGTGGCGGCTGCGAAGGCACATAGCGGAGCGCATTGTAAAAAAACAGAAGCGCCAGACCAATGAAGATGAGTAGGTAGCTCATGTGTTCGATAAATAGCTAAATCCGGGCTGACCCCGCAGGCTAGCAAGGGCAGTATACTCTGTGCAGTAAACATGACCAGATATTGAGTGGCGTTCCGAACTGCCCATCGTTTTACACAATCGCTGTCTGAACAAGCACTGGCTATTACGTTGGGCGTTTTCGTTATAGAGTGGCGGCATGCGAACCATGAGTCGAGACACGCTCAGATTCTCTTTTCTTGTGCTACTCATCATAGTTGTAGCTTATGCGCTTCCATGGTCAGCGCATGCAATCGTGTCCGCTACGACAAATGCGACGGCAGCAAAGCTCGAGTCCGATATTTCTTTCCAGAGGCGGAATCTCGATCAGTGGCTTAAGAATTTTCCCAATCAATTTGAAGTGAAACGGGGACTTCTGGACTCATTTCGCCTCTATGTGCTCTTAGGAACAAAGGACAGACAGCGTTACTCTGATATATACCAAGAGGCGATCGCTTTCTACGAACTTTCCGATGAGTCATTGCGAGTAGCGGAAAAATCATTCCAACGCTCGGATTACTCCAATGCCGCAGCTCACTACCGTGATAGTTTGAATCTATTGCTGACTGCTAATCTTTTGCACGACGCGGCGCACCAGATATGGAGCGGAGAATTAGCTGCCGCTGAAGGAACCCTATTTTCTATATGCCAGAGCAATGCATGGGTAGGAGGCAAAGCGTTTGGCGGGATTGCGGGGGTGATAAGCGGCGGCACGGCTGGCGCCGTTGTAGACACGGGAATTGGGGCAGGCATGAAAGTGATTTGCAACAACGCTTTTAACAGAAGTGAGAATAACGTCAAAGATATAGTGACTAGTGTCGCCATGGGAGCGATAGGGGCAACGATCCGTCAATTTAGTGACAGTCTCGCGTGGACTGTAGACGTACTCCATGAGTTTATACCGGTTAACAAGGTGACCGCTCCCGACTTGTCATTTGAGCGAAAAGAACCTGCCGATATCATTAAAGATTTCGTCAAACGCGAGGAATCAATGAGCAGTAGTCAGTCTCAAGCTGCCGTTGCACATAATGCGGTGCAAGCGCCTACGTCGCCAGTTGTCGTACCTCCCCCTTTGCCGCCGCGCGTAGCAGCGAGTTCTTCCGCGCGACCAACGAGTCCCGCCTCTTCGGATACTACGCAAATCATCCCGAAACCATTCTCGACGCTCACAACTGATTTTGGCGGTATCAACTACGGGCAGAGCACGACTATCCGCTGGTCGTCTTCGAATGCGACATCGTGCGCTGCTTCCGGCGGTTGGAGTGGTAATAAAGCGTTATCTGGATCCGAAGATACGGGCCCGCTCTATTCGACGCAGACATTTATTCTCACCTGCACGGGTCCAGGCGGATCGGTGACTCAGAGCACTTACGTTAACGTTTCCGATGCGCCACTGACAAGCGCAACGTCTCCGTCAGACGCTCCGTCGCCTTCGCTCATACTTACGACGAAGTCTCCACCAGGGGCGTGGGTCAAGTCCGGGCAATCAGCTTCGTTGATATGGTCATCTTCTAATGTAACTACATGCACCGCTTCCGGTGGCTGGAGCGGTAGCAAGGCGCCCTCTGGCTCGGGAGATACCCCGTCCATTTTCTCGACGCAGACATTCATACTTACATGTACTGGTCCAGGTGGGTCGGTGACACGCGATACGTCCGTGGGTGTGGCAGATGCGCCGGAGATCACAACCGTTGATACTTATGCGGGCACACAAGGGAAAACTTTCAACATTTCCGGTTCTAAGTTTACTCATAACGGAGGAGTAACGCTTCACTTCAGCAAATCGGATGGCAGTTTCTATCCCGACCAGCATACCAATGCCAATTATTACGGCGGGTTCTCGTTTTCTTGGCCAATCCCTGCTGATGCGATGCCGGGCTCTTCTTCGGTGTCAGCCACAGACGATACGAGCGGCATGCAGACTGCGTCCATCGGATTCAAAGTTATCGCCGCATCGCAGACATCTGGCGATCTGACACTGTCGGTTTCTCCAACTTCTGGTCCGACAGACACTGTATTTACCGTATCCGGCACAAACTTCACTCCAAACAGCGCGGTCATAATCCGTTTTGAAAAACCGGATACTGATCAATATGCGAATCAATATAAGGCTGCACAGCCCGCAGCCGATTCAAACGGAAACGTTTCCTATGATTGGCATTTTTCGGATTGGCATCTCCCTGACAACATATTACTCGGAACGATTTCGGTCTATGCGCTCGATAATGTGACTGGAAGGAGATCGCAAAGGGTTTCTATTGAAATAACCGCTCCGTAGACCACCGAAAGTCTTCCAGCTTTCTCCCTTAATATACTGGCAAGCTGAAAATTGCCCGGATGAGCAATCGTCCATCCCAGATCGGCCAGTGTCCTTATCGATACTTCGCAAGAGCCAGAAATCGTCGTGTGGTAGTTAAGCCCCTTCGCAACCCCTCAAAGCTAAGCTAGGGTCTTGGACGGTAGCCATTTGAGGGCTATCATGCTTCTTACACAACCAATATCGGCCCGAAAGGGCGACGGCCTAAACCATTCGTAAGAGTGGCATGGTCGTAAGAAGACCCAATCACGGTACTGAACCCTGCGTTCAGCGACTCGTGATTGGGCCATATCCCGAAAGGGGTGTGGGGCCGCAAGGCCTAGCTGGCGCAGGGCTTAGTGTTTCAGCTCTACGCCGGGTTTATAAATTAACTCCGGCGGCATGAAGGAAATAACCAATCTCAAATTAGGAGGAACAATTTTTTCAGGAATAGCAGGAGAATATTTTGTTGCAGCAGAGCTTTCAAGAAGAGGATACATCGCTAGTCTAACCCTACGCAACACCCCAGATGTCGATATTCTTGCAAGTAATGGAGAGAGGACTGTAAAAATACAAGTGAAAACAAGACGCACTGATAAGACGAATGGTTGGAATTTCGGAGGGAAAGAGTTAATTCACAAGAAGGAATGGAGCAACATGTTTTATGTACTTGTAGAAATCTCTTCGGATCCAATCGCAGGGGCAGTAGGTTACTATATAATTCCAAAAAATGAACTAAACGAGATTGTCGAGAAGAATTTTCGGGAATGGTTGAAAGGAACCAATCTAAGAAATGGGCAACCAAGAAAAAGCAAGGTGAGGATGTTCATTCCAAGGGAACTATCTGATTTCCCAGTTCAAGAGTATAAAGATAGATGGGACAAACTTTTTGAAACCGATTAATAATCTCTCCATGCTCCGAATCACATTAAAACCAAGAATCGTCATCGCGGTTCTCGTCGTTGTATCCCTCGCGATTCTCGTTGTAATTTTCGCATCGCCGAGTTTACTGTCTTTTGATTCCGACCCTACGCATTCATATGTTCCTGCCCCTCTGACAGAAGAAGAGAAAGAAGCTGGCGTGGATGCCAAGATCGTATGGATATGTCCTGTAAGAGTGTATGAAGAGATGCGGGAAAGATACGCTGCGGGTGAATATGATGCCGAAGAATTTTTTACAGCGATTAAGCGGAACTGCGAAACTAGGAATTATATTGTACGGTGTCCTCCGTGCGATGTATTTGTGCAGGCAAATATAGGAGCCGAAGAGATTATACTTAGTGATAATTTGACAGAATCCGGAACAGCAATATCCAGAGGACAATACGAGGGCAAAGACAGCTACTTTATTGTGCAGGTGTTTGCAGGACCCAAGGCTGGAATGCAGTAATCTTACACAGAGGCGACGAACGCAACGCATCAGAACTGCAAATCCAACGATTACGTTGTGGACGAACAATAAACGAGATTGCGAGAGCGGTACTTTAATAACCATGGAGAACCAAGCCTGTAAATGTAATGTGCCCGAATGTGGCAAATGTCTCGCAGTTGCCTGCAAGAATGACGACTGTCCGGTCCATACGATCGAACTGAAGATCCGGAATAGGAAAAATCGCCTGTCATGGTACAAACCTGACAATGAGAGCGAGGGAAAAAAGCGGCTTGAAACAGAGCTTGAGCGCTTAAGAGCTGTTCGCGCGCAGAAAACCATCCCGTGATCTGCAAACCAGCGGCCTAATTGTTGCGTTTGTATCTCAAGACACCGGTCGTACGAATTTTCGGCGCTCTGATTGAGAAGTTTTTCATTGTCGCTACTAAGGGCCTCTGTTTTCGGGGAAGGGATGGATCGTCCAGCTCCTTCCCGTCTTCTCCCGGTTCGTCGAGAACAATGGTCATCTCGGGCACGATTCGCAGCAAGTACTCCCGCCGCCACGTTTCTGCGTGTACGCTTCGCCGTACTTCCTCGAGCGTCCCTCCCACTCTGAACTTGTCTCTCCATAGCGGCTTCTGTCTCGCATCAAGCAAGGGATACGCTCTGAACACCGCGCTTTTGGTCGTGCGCTCCTGGATATCGGCTCGCAGTCGCATGAGGAGAGAATCTTCCCGGGTGAGGTTCCCGAGGACGACGTACCGCGTTTCTTTCGAGCCGGCAGGCACGACTTCGTTCATGTACCACGCGTAGAGATTCTCTCGCTCGACTCCGCTCTCAGGGTTCGTGTCCTCCACATCATCGAGAATCATGAGATCCGGGCGGTGCTCGCTGTGCCGCATGCCGCGGATGCTCTGCCCGCGGGAGACAGAAATGATTTTCGCGCCGTAGTGCTCAAGCTCGAGGGAGTACGCGCCCCAGGGCGTTTCCTCCTGTCGGAACGGCCCTAAGTCGTGTTTGAGCAGGTCATTCGATTCGAGTTCTCGTTTGATGTTCGAGAAGTGGTTCCGCGCCTGTTCTTGGGAGTTGCTGATGGTGATGACGCACTTCTTTTGCTGCCTCCCAAGTACCGACCAGATGGGGTACCCAAGATTGAGGATGGTCGACTTCCCTGAGCCACGAAAGGCCATGATGGCGACGAGGGCATACCGCTCTTCTTCCGCAATATGTATCATCTCCTCTTGGAACGGCGCGAGTTTGTGCTCGAGGTAGTGGCCAAGGAAGACGTGGAGGAACCACCATAGACTCTCCTTCGTCACCTCGCGCCGCGCGGGCGGGTCCCGCAGAAGTCGGACGAGAAGCTCCTCTACTTGTTTCTTTGCCATGGTTTGTTGGGGCGCACACCGAGCGCCCGGCGTACAACCGCTTCCTGCTCCGGAGTGAGCGCGATCTCGCGCGGCTCGGCGGCAGCTCGCAGCTTCGCACCGTACGTCGGGTGATGGTTCTTGAGCCACAGCGTGATCGCGGGCATCCGCTCTTTTTTGATGAGTGCGACCACCTGCGACTCGCTCAAGTCGTTGATGAACTCAACGCCCTCTCGCACCGCTTCGTCGCAAGCGTGAGAGAATTCCCGATATTCTCGTTTCCATCGATAGAAAGTCGCACGAGCGACTCCCGCCTTGTGACAGGCCACCGAAATGATCGGCATTTCCTTCAACTTTTCGAGCAGCAGTTCCTTCTCACGCTTCTGCCGCGCCTCGACCGCGCTTTCATTCTCCGACATACGCAATCTTTTCTACTTTTAGGCCGGTCTCGCGCTCCCATCTCCGCTTGATCACTTCCGCATACACGGGAGACTTTTCCATGAGGTAGCAACGGCGCTTGAGCTTTACTGCCGCGATCAAGGTTGAGCCCGAGCCGCCGAAGGGCTCGAGGATGAGGTCGTCCCGCTTCGTGAGGACTTTGATGTACGGAATCAGAATTGGCAGCGGTTTAACGCCAAAAATGATTCCTTGACCGCTGGATTTCTCGTCCGCTGCATTGAATTCTATGTGGTCTGTAGGGCAATACTTATTGCCTTTCCCATACGCCTCCCAATGCGGCTTGCCGGATATAGCGAAGAGAGCCGCGCGATATTCCTCTTCGAGGAGCTCATCCTCTTCCTTGAGATCGATGCCAGCATGATCGTCACTCGTGCCGACCATCGCAATGTCGTGCTTTGAAAACAGTTTGTGCTTTCCTGCGTAGCCCTGATTGCGATTAGGCAGGTGCCACACGATCATGTTGCGGACTTTCCAATATTTTTCCATCTCGCCCCACACCTCGCGCAGGTTCCTCCAATTCTCGTAGACAATAATGGAGAAGTCCTTTGCCGCCACTTTTGCGGTGTTACCCATCCACAGAGTGGTAAAGTTCGCTGGCAGTGATTCAGTTTCCAGATAGCGGCGATTCTTCTTCGCACCGAATCCAGTCGTTGATTTTCCGTGCCGCGTTTTACCTTGAAGATATTGGAGTCGGTAGGGAGGATCACAGAGCACCATGTCCGCTTTCTTCTCTCCCATGAGTTTCAGCATGTCTTCCTCGACTGTACTGTCCCCAACCATCATTCGAGATGTGCCGAGTTGGTAGACGTCGCCTTTCACAGCCTCGATTTTTTTGATGTCGAGCTTCTCGAGTTCGCGATCGAGGTCAAACTCTTCCGGTGTCGCGTCGATTCCAAAGATCTCGTCCAACTCCTCACTTGAGAATCCGATGTCTTTCAGGAAGCTCTCGTCGAGGGTGGCGAGAAGATTGAAGTCGAATGCGCCCGTATTTTTGTTCAGCCGGATGTTCAGCTCCCGCTCTCGCTCAAGGTCGGGAATATCCAAGTACACTACCGGCACTTCTTTGATGCCCAGCTTCTTGATGACCGAGAGTCTCATGTGTCCTCCAATAAGGATGTTCTTCCTCTCCGGCGCTTCATTCACGAGAAGCGGATCTACAATCCCGTACTTTTTAATGCTCTCTGCGAGCTGCGCCGCATCTGAGGCGCTCCACGTTCTCGGATTGAATTCCGAGGGACGCAGGTCGTCCACGTTCACGTGGACTATCTTCAATTTTTCCTTCATACACGTACTGTTAGATTGCTAACGGTACGTCCACGACACGGGACTTCAGATGGCCCTATGAAAAAGCCACCTAAAAAAACAAAACGCGTCGGCAAAATATTTTTTGCCGAACCGGTTTGCTTTCCAGATGGTCGAGACTTGTTTTACTCCAGATATTTACTTCCATGGAGCGGGAAGGTCGCGAACGAATCTAGAGTCTCTGCGCTAAGTTTACTTCACTACTCGCTTGTCTGAAGCCAGACAAGAACGCGGAGATCCGACGGTTGCTTTTTGGTGTGTCAAAGACGGACCTACCATGAACATATCATACTTTCGGGCGAGAGTATTTTCTCTACTGTGGATTACGCTTTTGAAAGCTTCTTCCTGCGCTCCTGCCACTCCTCCTTTAATTCCTTTGCCTTTTCACGAGACCATTTCTCAGACATTTTCGCGCGGTACCTATCATATGATTTACGGACGGGATTGTATCGTTCAACGAGCGCAGGGTTCTCTTTCTTGAGAAAAATATACTCATGTACCGAGCCATCTTCGTTAAGAATCAGGCGCGGCCTAAGTTTTTCTTCTTTGATGTATTTCTTAATCGCGTGGTGTTTAAGGTTGAATGTGTACTTTAATCCCGACATCGTAAAGAAACTGTCGTCATTCTTGCAAACGAACGCTGGTATCACTCCTTCGTTGAGAGCCTTCTGACATTGCAGGCACTTGTTGCCATTCGAGTCGTACCACCCAGTCTCGGGATTAATGCCGTTGCGACACACAACGCAGCTATACATTCCCTCGACAGGGAATCCTTTCGGCTCTTTTCTTAAACGCGCCTTTCGCTTCGCTTCCTTTATCGAGATCTCGTACATGAGTTTGGCGAGACCAGTAAGATTACGAGCGGCTTCGTACGCCTCGTCATCAGTCCACTCCTTGCCGTCTTTTCGACCAAGTTCTTTCATTTCAGCGATCATTTGGGGTGAAATTTGCATAGTAGATTCGTTACGAGTGAATAATGAGACTAATAAACGAGACACGCCTTTAGTGTCTCATTTGTCTCATTTTCAAAAAGGAGGCCGCGACCGGGACGGGTCAGTTTGCTACACTTGAAGCCTCCAAAGGACCCTTACGGTGCCTCACTGGTGGTGGTTCTAGACCGGAGAACACAGCAACCGAGCGTCGAGCGAGGAAGTACTGAGGTCAGTAGGCCGAATGTGCAACCGAGCGTCGAGCGAGGAAGTACTGAGGTCAGTAGGCCGAATGTGCAACCGAGCGTCGAGCGAGGAAGTACTGAGGTCAGTAGGCCGAATGTGCAACCGAGCGTCGAGCGAGGAAGTACTGAGGTCAGTAGGCCGAATGTGCAAACGAGAGCGGAGTTTCTTAATCGGGCAGGCAGTGTACGAGGAGCATATGAAAAACTATAAAATAGTTGTATATGTCCCGGAAGATCATGCAGATAAATTGCGTGAGGCAATGGGCAACGCAGGAGCCGGAAAGATAGGGAACTATACTTTCTGTACTTTTACTTCAAAAGGTGTAGGGCGTTTTAAGCCAGAAAATGGCGCTAGTCCCACAATAGGAGAAGTCGGGAGACTTGAATCGGTTGAGGAGGAGCGAATCGAAACTGTTTGCCAAGAAGAGAGTCTGAAAGAAGTATTGAGGGCTATCAAAGAGGCACATCCTTACGAAGAATCTGCCGCTGACGTTTATTCGATTGAAGTCATTAAGTAGACCATTCCGAGGAGCGTTGAGATGGTAAACCAATGCATTGGTTTCGAGCACCTCGCTTCAAATACGAAAGTTCGCTTTCGGATCTCTCGCTCTACGTCGCTCGTAAACTAAAAAGCATAATATATGCCTTGTGGGATTGCCTACCGGTGGGCGGGGCTTGATGGCAAAATTCACGAGACTGAGCAGATCGGCTTGAACAAAGTGAGGAGCGGGGGCAGGGTTAGCGAGAACCTCAAAACACTAAAAATGAGAAGCTCCGCGTCTGAAGAGGTGCGCGGAGCTCAAGTATTCCGGCAGGAACGTCCTTATTTCCATGCGAACGCCCACCCGATGGAGATGTGGGGTCCATTGAAGGCGTTAATGCTGACACCTTTTTCACTGGGATGTCCGAGATAGACTCGAAGATCACAGGAATCAAAGCTCGATGTCCACACAAGGATGCCAGAAAACAAATAACTTCCCCTGACGGCCTTATATGAAGTATCCACCCACGACACTTCTGCAACGTTTGGCACATATTCGGTGCCAGAAAATTGCGGCCGCATCTCGTCCCAGCTCTTGCCGATCGAGGATGGTATTGGCCTCTTGCGGAGTTTCAGCCATCTCACCCCCACAGTATCTTCACGGGAGAACTTCTCGCAAACATGCGAGTACCACCCTTTCTTGTTCTTGCAGTAAAAGTACTCGCTCCTGAGCGCACGGATGTCGAGAAGCGACATTCTCGCCTGCGGCCCGGGGACGAGAGTGGCCTCCTGGTCGCGAAGAAACTCAAGTTCTTCGCCACATGGCAGATTCCGTTCAAACTCCGCCATTTGCGAGTTGGTATAAACGATGCCGGGGCGAGCCGACATCATTTCCTCGGGCGTGACGAAGTCCACACCGAGGATTTTTCGAGCAACGCTCGCGTTCCTCATCACCTTTCTCCTCGGTTAATCTTAAAGGTACCCAAAGAAACGCTACCACCTTTAGCGTTTGTCGTCACTCGATGTCGAACATGCGGAAATAGGAGGCCGACACTGGAACCCATTGCGTGAGGGTCATTTTTGTGGTATTGTGAGCCGAATGAGCCGATATTTTGGCTCTATAAAGCGACGATCTCTCTTTCAACGTAGATTCCTTGCTTCATCAAAAACCTATGAAATGGATAATGAAACCTCCACAGCCCATGCGAACCAAAATTTCTGTGTGCAAATGTGGTGACAAATACATAAAAACGAGAAAGCATCAGAAGACATGCCTTCGTTGCGCGAGTGATTAAGTATCGGCAGTCTCTATTTTTTCAAGCTTGATTTTTGCATCGGTGGCTTGTAGCATAGGTCATGATACGTCGGATAGCTGTCTCCTCGAAGGTAGGAGACGCACGTGCCCGGCACTACTTGGGAACTCTAAAAACAATTTTTCCCGACATCTCTCTTTCTGCCGTCGCGACAGCCGCAGTGTATACCATAGATACGCGCCTCTCTTTAAAAGAAATCGAACGCGCCGCGGGTCGGCTCACCAATTTGCTCACAGAAACATACTCAACGCAAAGCATCCCGCACCCACAGGATTATGCGTACGCTATTGAAATCGGGTATCTGCCCGGAGTTACAGACAATGTCGGGAAGACCGCCCGCGAGACGATAGAAGATTCCACGAGGCGCAAATTCCGTGCGGACGAAGCAGTGTACTCGTCCACTTTTTTGTTTCTGTCCGGCACATTGACGAGGGAAGAAGTTGAAAATTGCGCGCACGAACTCCACAATCAGCTAATTGAACGCGTGAACATTTACTCTGCGGCGGAGGTTCAAGAAGGATTTCCCATCATTGTTCCGAAAGTGAAGCTCGAAAGTGTACGGAAATCTGTCGATGAAGTAGATCTCGATGTTTCCGATGAAGAGCTTTCGCGTATTGGAAAAGAGGGAATCAAGGACGCTGACGGCAGTCGTCGCGGTCCTCTTGCGCTTTCACTTTCCGCAATGAAAGTTATTCGCGCCCATTTCAAAAATCTCGATAGGAACCCGACTGACGTGGAACTGGAAGCACTCGCACAGACATGGTCGGAGCACTGTAAACACACGATTTTCGCAGATCCACTGGATGAGGTCGGTGATGGGATTTATCACCGATACATAAAAGGCGCGACGCAGAAAATCCGGAAACAAAAGGGTAAGAAAGATTTTTGTGTATCCGTATTTAAAGATAATTCCGGCGCTATCGCTTTTGATGATACGTACCTCGTCACACACAAGGTGGAGACGCACAATGCGCCGTCGGCACTCGACCCTTTCGGCGGCTCGGTCACGGCTATCGTCGGCGTGAATCGTGATTGCCTGGGTTTTGGATTGGGCGCTAAGCCCATCGCCAACGTGTACGGCTTCTGTGTTGCCGATCCTCACGATGAACGCACATTGTTTCGTGACAAAGAGAAAACGCAAACACTCTTGCCTGCGCGCCGCATTCTTGAGGGAGTGGTGCGCGGAATTAATGCGGGCGGAAATCAAAGCGGAATTCCCACACCTCTTGGATTTGTCGCTACCGATCCATCGTTCCGCGGCAAGCCACTTGTTTTTGGCGGCACAATCGGCCTTTTACCAAGGACAGTTCTTGGTAGGAAAATGTATGAAAAGAGAGCGCGGCCGGGCGATTATATCGTGATGCTCGGCGGCCGTGTTGGCCTAGATGGCATTCACGGCGCCACATTCTCTTCCGAATCGCTTTCTAAAGGATCTCCCGCTACCGCCGTACAAATCGGTGACCCTATTACGCAGAAGAAATTTTCGGATGCCATCGTGCGCGAAGCACGAGATAAAGGGTTATACAACAGCATTACCGACAATGGCGCAGGCGGCCTTTCCGGATCGGTCGGCGAAATGGCACGCGAGGCAGGCGGATGCATGGTTGATTTGGATACAGTGCCACTCAAATATTCTGGATTGGAACCTTGGCAGATATGGATCTCAGAATCGCAGGAGCGCATGACGCTCGCCGTGCCTAAAGGGAAATGGCCGGCATTCAAGAAAATTATGGACCGCCACGATGTGGAGGCGACGCGTATTGGCATGTTTACGAAATCGGGGAAATGCATCGTGCGCTATCGCGGAAAAACCGTCATGGACATGAGCTTGAAATTCCTGCATGACGGGCGACCAATTATACATCAGCGTACCAAACTCACTAATACAGTGAGGTCAGACCTCACTGTATCTCGTGAGGTTGATTTAAAGAAAACGCTGCTCGATATTTTGGCTCGTCCCAACGTCGGCTCGACCGCATTCATCTCCGAACAGTATGACTTTGAAGTGCAGGGGACATCCGTGACGAAGCCCCTGCATGGCAGGGGTCGCGTGAATGCGGATTCGGCGGTGCTCCAGCCGCTACCCGACTCATCGCGCGGCATTATTCTCGCGCACGGATATTGTCCGTGGTATTCGGCTATCGATACATACGCGATGGCGGCAACTGCAATAGACACGGCCGTGCGAAACGCAATTTGTGCGGGTGCGTCGCGAGAACATCTCGCGATTCTGGATAATTTCTGCTGGTCTATCTCAGAGAGCTCGGAGCGATTATACGAACTGAAACGAGCGGCCGAGGCGTGTTATGACATCGCGGTCGCGTATGGAACGCCTTTTATTTCCGGCAAGGATTCAATGCATAATGACTTTCGCGGATTTGGTGAGAATGGCCAATTTGTCCATATATCGGCTCTCCCAACGCTTCTTGTTTCCGCACTTGGAATTATCCCTGATGTCGCGCGTGCGATGACGATAGATTGGAAGTGCACAGGGGATGTGCTCTATCTTGTCGGAGAAACGAACGATGAACTTGGAGCTTCGGAATATGCCGCGATGCTCGGTCTGAGTGGCGGACATGCTCCGAAGGTGAACGTAAAGAGAAACGCGAAAGTGTACGACGCTATAGTGAAGGCGAATGCGCAGGGGCTCGTCGCCTCTATACTGGGTGTGGGGCGCGGGGGTCTCGGCGTCGCGCTCGCGAAACAATCCATCGCAGGGCAGATGGGTGCGCGCGTAGATCTCTCTAGGATCCCCGGCAAGGCGAGACAATCCGATGCCATCCTCTTCTCAGAATCTCAAGGTCGCATCCTTGTTTCCGTCCGCTCGACATGTGAGAAAGCGTTCGAAAAATTGCTAAAGGGCATCCCGCACGCCCGTATCGGTGAGGCAAGCGGCACCGATCTCTCCATCGAGCTTCCCGGTGCGCGTGTCGACGTGCCGTGCCCGTCGCTCACCGACGCCTACCGCTCGTATTTTAAAGAATGGTGATATGTCATTAGATAAACTATTGAGACCGAAAGAAACTGAAATGACTCGCGCAGTCAAAGAGCGGAAGAGCAAAATCATAGCGACTGTGGAGGCGAGGGGTGATGAAGAAGCGATGTTCAAAGTCAACGAAGTGATAGCCGAGTATGCCGGCCGCATGAAAGGAAAATATCCTGAACAATGGCAGAGAGTAGAATCTTTTCACGCGCTTATCGGGAGCGGGTTACCTCACGGTATGAAAACGGAAAGAGACTTTCCCGAGCGTAAAGATTCCGTCGCAGTGTTTCTTGACGACTTGGGAAAGGAGCTATTAGATCAAAAATAATATATGAACCCAGTTAGAAATCAGCAAAAATTGAAAAGGAAACGTAACCCAACTATTTCTAACGGGGTGAAAAGACCGCACGTCATACTATTTTCGGGATACGGTCTTAATACCGAGGATGAAACGAAAGCCGCTTTTGAGTCTGTGGGTGCCACGGCGGATATCGTGCATCTCAACGATGTTATTGCCCGACCGAACTTATTGAAGAAAGCACACATCATTGTTTTTGGAGGTGGGTTTGCGTATGGAGATGACACTGGTGCGGGGAAAGCATACGGCAACAGAGTAAAAGCGCATCTTGGAGGCGCATTGCAAGAATTTCTCACGCGCGATACTCTGATGCTCGGTATTTGCAACGGTTTCCAGATACTCACAAGCGCTGGAATTCTTCCCGGTGCGCTAATTTCCAACGATATGCCGCGTTATATATGCAGATGGGTTGATCTGAAAGTGGAGAATGATAGCCCGTGGCTCCGCGGCATTACATCGCTTTCTCTGCCCATTGCTCACGGCGAAGGGAAGTATTACGCGCCACCAGTTCAACTCGCTTTACTTAGTAAAGCGAGTTCCATAGGGGTGAAATACACAAAAGGCGAGATGTACAGACATTTTGACCTGCCCGCAAACCCGAATGGCTCGCTTGAGGATATCGCAGGTGTTTTGGGGCATGGCGGCCGCGTCTTGGGTCTTATGCCGCATCCCGAGCGGGCGGTACGCTTCACGGCGCTCCCACACTGGACCCTTTTGCGCGAAGAATATGTGCGGAAAGGAAAAGAAATGCCGAAAGAGGGTCCGGGCATTCAATTGTTTAGAAATGCAGTACAATACTTTCTATGACAAATAAACCAATTATAGGAATATTGATGGGTTCGGATTCGGATCTTCCTGTCATGCAGGAAGCCGCGAAAGTTTTGGAGGAATTCGGAATAGGCAGTGAAGTGCACACACTTTCCGCTCATCGGACGCCTGAAGCCGTCGTCGAGTATGTCACGAAAAGCGAAGCGGGCGGATACAAGGTATTCATTTGCGGCGCCGGAGGCGCCGCGCATCTCGCGGGCGTCGTCGCCGCACACACCGCGCTTCCCGTGATTGGTGTGCCGCTCTTGAGCAGAAAAATGGGGGCCGCAGGCATTGACTCGCTTTTCTCTACGGTACAAATGCCGCCGGGCATACCCGTCGCGACCGTCGGCATCGGCGGGGCAAAGAACGCAGGGATATTGGCCGCGCAGATAATCGGCGCCGGAGATGATGCTATTCGCACAAAAGTCGCCGAATACAAAAAGAAAATGGCGGAGGATATAACCTCCAAGGACAAGGAATTGCAGGAAAAAGGATTTACAAAATACCTGGAGGAAAAAGGACTGCTATGACGGCACCTGCTGACCGTATCGCCGCAGTACAAACAGCACGCAAAATAACATCCGAAATTCTTGCTCAAGCGCTCGCATTTCCAGAGACTAAGACAGAGTCCGCTGTTCGTGCCGATATCCTGAAAGGGCTGTCGGCCCGGAGTCAATTATATCCAGCGGGCTGGTATGACCCGCCCACACAGGGAATCAGCGTTCTATGGGGAATGAATCCGTTCGAACGCTTGCAATACAATTCACTGCGAGATAAGCAATTCTGGCCGAATAATTCTTCCAGATTTGAAAAAGAAACCGTCGGGCACGTGTACGCCTCTTCCGTGGATCGTCAGACGAACATGATAGGAGATGTCGCATTGACTATCTACGCTGGCACGCGCAACGATATAAAGAAACACATTCGTGCGTGTCACGATGCGATACTGAATGCCGCTGAGTATCTCGAGGTCGGTAAGAGTTTGTCTGATATATACACACATGCAATTGGTCATTTTCAAAGCAGGTCTTTGAAAATCGGTTGGATGACAACTGTTCAAGATCCGTATCAAACTAATCTCGGGCACACCATTCCTGGTTCGTATGGAGAGGAGCTCGATTTTGGAGGCACCTTTTTTGAAATTCGCGAAGCAATTCGAACAAAGCGCATATTTATAAACGAAGGAACGACGTTCAAAGTTCCAAGCACTTGTGCGGTAACAATCGAAGCGCGTCTAGTAGATACGGACGAGCGTTTGCCGAACATCCTCTTTCATTTCATTGTCACTTTTTCAGAGGGGAAGAAAAAGATTTGTGCGAATTTTGATGATATCTTTAGTGCGATGGATATGAAATACATGTATGACTAAGCAAAGCGCCTACGCAAAAGCGGGAGTGGATTACACGAAGATGGAGCCATTCAAGATGGCGATGATAGAAACGGGCAAGAAGACCCTTTCATTTCCCAACAAGCGCGGCGTATACATCAACGAAGATGCGACACACGCGCACGGCGCGGTTTTTGAATATCGCGGCTCCGAGCCGCACATCTGGTGCAAGACGCAGGAAGACCTCGGGAACAAGAACTGGATAGCCGAGTGGATGTATGAGAAAACAGGGAAGACGTATTACGATGCCATTGCAATAGACACGGCGCTCATAGTCGTGAATGACGTTATCGCACAAGGCGCTATGCCTGTCGTATTCACGGACCAGCTGGAAGCGAGCGGGAGTGCCTGGTATGCGGACGATGTGCGTACGAAAGATCTTGCCTCGGGGTTCTTAAAGGTGTGCGAAGACGTCGGCATGGCGCTTCCGGCGGGAGAGAGTGCAAGCGTGAAGTACATCGTCAATCCGCGCCCGCCGGTCAAACAAATTGCCACCATGAGTGGCTCGGTAACAGGCATTGTGGCTCCTGCGGGGCGTCTCATCACAGGAAAGAAGCTTGCTGTCGGCGATGTAATAATTGGCGCAACATCGTCCGGACTCCATGCAAATGGCATTTCGCTTGTCATAGAGAAGGCGTTAAAATTGCCGGAGCAGTTCTTGACCAAACTTGCGAATGGAAAAACACTGGGAGAAGAGGCGCTCCTACCGGCCCGCTCATATGTGGCACTCGTAGAAGCACTTCTTGATGAGGGCGTCGAGATACACACTCTTTTGCCTGGCACGGGCGACGGAGTGGGGAAGATAGCGTTCGACAAACGTCCCTTTACCTATCGTATTCGAGATTGGCCAGAAGTGCCGGAGTTGTTTCATTATTATCACGAGGAACTGCAAGTTGCTATTGGGGATTGTCTCAAGACATTTAATTGGGGAGTCGGTTACTATATATTCGCGCCGCATGAAGAGATGGAGCGCATCGTGAAGTTGGGCACGGACGCCGGATATGGAATGACCATACTGGGCGTGGTAGAAAAGGGTGAGAGGCAGGTCATTTTTGAGCCAGCAAGCACTGTTTTGTCGCCACCGGGAGAGTAGTGGAGAGTATTTGACAATAATCGAACTTTAACGTATAAAGAAACATGGAAGTACTCAAAGAAACAAATCTCACTTTTCTCGGCGAGAGAAAGAAGGGTAAGGTTCGGGACATCTACCTTCAAAAAGACCGCGTTATTCTCGTTTCCACAGATAGGCATTCATCCTTCGATCGCATCA